>SXGQ01016611.1_pt1 | contig 97200 bp, 79 predicted proteins | sample 3178371 | NCBI WGS metagenome assembly SXGQ01 (sample SAMN11356859, study PRJNA531348) | freshwater metagenome | isolation source: freshwater sample F1-20 | place: China: Fuxian Lake, Yuxi | collected 2017-12-25 | reverse complement strand
CTCCTGGGCAACCTCACGCAAACGCTCTGGAGGATCAACAACTTCACTAATCATCCCGAGTTCATAGGCCCGCTGCGCCGACATCCGCTCATGGCGACCCATCAACGCCATACGCATCACCGCCTCAAACGGCATCTTCCGAGCAAGCCCAATCGCCTCATAGGAAGTGACTTGGCCGATAGAGACATGCGGGTCAAGAAATGCAGCATCCGATGAAGCAATCACGATGTCTGCATCGGCGACAAAGTGCAGACCACCTCCTGCGCATAAGCCATTCACTGCGCAAATCACTGGCTTGGTGACAGAGTTATGCCAACTGGTCAAGCGAAGTTCTGCGTCGCGAGTTCGGCGAGACTGCTCTCTCAATGCTTCGCGGTCTTTGGCGAGTTGCACCACATCAAGACCCGTTTGGAACAGTCGCCCATTGCCGGTGTTAATGATTACCCTCACCTCAGGGTCGGACTCAAGCTCCTGCCACGCTTGCTCAATTTCAGTGAGCATCACTGAGTCCATGGCGTTCCCCACATCAGGACGGTCGAAAATCAGCCAAGCAACATGACCCTGTCGTTCAACTACGAGTGTGGAGTACATCCATCAACTCCGCGGGACATCTCGCCATGGAACGCCACTCCAAGGATCAGCTTCTCGCGGCAGGCCAAGAACTCGCTCGCCAACGATGTTCTTATTCACTTCGGTTGTGCCGCCTTCGATTGTGTTCGCTCGACTTCGAAGCATTCCCTTGACCTCACGAGGGAGCGTGAGTGCGTACCTTGCCGCCACGTCGTCGACATCTGATTGATCGGCGTCCCAAGCAAGAGCGCCGCTTCCCAGTAAGTCAGTTGCAAGCAACTGAATGCGCTGATTCAATGAACCTTGGTGGACTTTGCCAATAGAACTCTCCGGGCCTGGCGCACGGCCAGCCTTGAGGCCAGCCCGCACTCGTCGATTTGTCCAGCCCCGAATCCATTCCTCGCTGAGAACCTTCATGATCGCCTGTCGTACGAGTGGATCGCACCATCCGTTTTCCCGACTGGCAGCGTCGTTGGACTTCGCAAGAGCAATGAGTGATTCGGCGCCGGAACCACCTATGCGGTCAACGCCGCCTGAACCGGAACCTGACACCATCTGGCGTTCTCCGGACAGCGTCGAGTTGGCGACATTCCAACCATCTCCGATTGCTCCCACCCGATTGAAATCGGGCACACGAACCTCGTCAAGAAAGGTTTCATTGAAGTCAATTTCGCCGGTGATGTGCCTCAATGACCGCACTTCCACGCCGGGCTGACGTAGATCAACGAGGAAATACGTAATGCCTTGCCTCTTCGGTTGGTCGGGATCGGTACGAGCAAGAAGAACGCCGAAATCAGAAAGGTGCGCCCAAGTACTCCAGACTTTCTGTCCGGTCAGCACCCATTCGTCGCCGTCACGCTCGGCCCGAGTCGCAAGTGACGCAAGATCAGAACCAGCCCCTGGCTCACTAAAGAGCTGACACCAAACTTCTTCGTTTCGAACCATCGGCGGAAGAAACCGCAACCGTTGTTCCTCGGTACCGTGAGCAAACAATGCAGGTGCCGCCAAATTGAGTCCGAGTGGGTTGAGTCGACCCAAATTGAATGGGGCGAGTTCGGCTTCGATAGCGCGAGCAATCGTTGACGAAAGGCCAAGACCGCCATACGCAATAGGCCATGTCGCAACCGCTAACCCAGAACGAGCGAACGTTGGGTACCAGGCTTCGTAGTCTGAGAACTTCCGGACTTTACGTATCTCTGCAGCGCCACCTCGATCCGCAGCGTCACGCCAATCTCGGGGAACGTTCGAGTTGATCCAATCTCGCACCGCAGAAACCGCCGCATTGAGGTCGCTTCCAGGCGCGATGGCAAGATCCGGAACATCAATCAAGGCTGTACTCGGCATCTCTTTCACATCAGCGGCCCTTGTAGTCAGGGTTGCGTTTTTCTTTGAACGCAAGGAGTCCCTCTTTGAAGTCATCGCTCCGTGACGAGAGTTCCAGCGAGAACGCCTCGTCCTGAAGTTGTGATTCCAATGTCGCAGTCGACGATGCAGCAAGCAGAGACTTCGTCAGCCCCAGCGAAACCGTGGGCGCCGTCGCCAACTGGGAGATGAGGGATTCAGCGGCGGCATCAAGGTCTGGGGATGCAATCGACCCATGAATCAATGAACACTCTGCAGCTTCAACACCGGTGAGCACTCGCCCCAAAAGGAGCATCTCGCGAGCTCGAACATCACCAACGCGTCGGGGGAGCATCCAGGTGATTCCGCTATCGGGGGTGAAACCCCGATCTAGGAACGGTGCCCAAAATTTTGCATCGTCCGCGGCAAGTGTGAAATCAGCAGCAAGTGCAAGTGCAAGACCAATACCCGCAGACCATCCGCGAACTACGCAAATAATCGGGACTTGCGTACGAAGCATCAGCGCAATCAGTCGATTCGCTTGTCCCGGGAGCCGACGTTGGATGCTTCCCACCCGAGGACGACCTCCGCTCGGAATATTGCGAGCGACGATGTCAAAACCGGAACAGAAATGATCGCCAATTCCCGAAAGTACGACGGCTCGAACCGCCTCGTCAGTACCGGCGGCAACAATCGCCTGAATCACGCCTTCGACGATCTCATCGGTTAGGGCATTTCGCTTGTCGGCCCGGTCAAAGGTGAGTCTGAGTACTCCATCGGCAAAGGCACATTGCAGCCCAGGACGTGACGCATACCCCTCGCTCATCCCGCTACCCTAGTTCCCGCTCAGCAAACTGAATCAGGATTCAGAAACTCGTTCTCTGAATCGAATCTAGAGGTAGCCCGAGTCAATCGGTATCGGCTCTCGATGCGCGATCCCGAACCGATACATCAGCGCCACCCATGGGGGAACTGTGAATACCAAGGTCTACACGCACGAGTTCATCGACATTATTGGCGCCAACCGAGCGAACTACATGCACCACATGACCGCCAACTGGTGTCCGATGGCTCGAGACGATCGCGGCCAACTTTGTTACGGCGTGTGGGGAGTAGTCGGCACAACCGACCGCTGGCCTCGGGTCGTCAACATGTGGGAGGAAGATGGTCTCGATGGACTGGCTACCGCCCTTGGCCATGAGCTCGGCCGTCCTACGTTGCAGGATGCCAAACTCGAAGCCTGGTGGAACGAGGCCGCGAACTTTCGCTCCGGGGGCTACGACCGTGTGCTCATACCCGCTCCATGGACCCGGACTATCGAGGAGCTTTGCGCCGCAGGAGTCTCTGGCAAGGCCTACGCCCACGACACAATCCGAGTCGAACCGGGTGGAGCCGAGACATTTTTGTCAAAAGTCCGCGACATCGCCGTGAGTGCTCATCAGCCGTTTGGTTGGGAACTTGTCGGAGCCCTCAAAACCTCTATGCGCCGCGACGATGAGTGCATCGTGATTTGGGCGATCCCAGAATGGCAGCAGTGGGCCGAAGTTGAGAAGGCTCGAGATTCCGACTCAAGTCTTCGGCTGTGGCGCGATGTCCTCTGGGCGGCCGAGGACTACGAACGATTCCTAATGTGCGACGCTCCCCTGGCCCCCCTAAAAATCGGGCGTCAACCCGAACGTTCCGACCGAACCATTGAATGGAACGAACCGCAATAGTTCGGGTTCGCCCCACACCGACACAACGAGGCTTGTGATGCATTTACGTGATTCCGAAAGCGACTCCAGTTTCCGCTCCGAAGTTCGCGCCTGGCTTCGCGGCGCAGTTGCCTCGATGCCGCCACCGCCTTTACCGGACGATTGGCCAGGTCGACGTTCCTACGATGCTCAGTGGCAGCGAATGTTGTTCGAAGCCGGCTATGCAGGCATCAACTGGCCCGCCGAGCATGGTGGACGCGGCGCCACACCCACTGAACACCTGATCTTTCTTGAGGAATCGGCTGCGGCGAAAGCGCCAGACGTCGGGGTTGGATTTGTTGGCCAGATGCATGCTGGCCCCACGATCATCGCCGAAGGTTCCGACGCTCAGAAGTCCCACCACCTTCGCGGCATACTCACCGGCGAACATGTTTGGTGCCAAGGGTTTTCCGAGCCCGGATCGGGTAGCGACCTCGCGTCTCTTCGTACCCGAGCCTTTCGTGATGGCGATGACTACGTCGTAAACGGACAAAAGATTTGGACCTCGCACGCCGTGGCTGCCGACTATTGCGAAATGCTGGTCCGAACCGACCCAAGCGAACTGAAACATAAGGGCATCAGTTGGCTCATCATGCCCATGGATCTTCCCGGTATCGATGTCCGGCCTCTCGTCACGGTTCACGGGTCGAGCGAGTTTGCAGAGTTGTTTCTCGACGAGGTTCGAGTTCCTGTTGCGAATCTCGTCGGCGCCGAGAACGACGGCTGGCGAGTTGCCAACGTGACGCTCTCTTTCGAGCGGGGTACCGGCTTTGTTGGCGAGTTACTCGACACAACCAACGTCTTTCAAGAGCTCATCGAAATGGCGAAATCGACAATGCGAAATGGCAGCACGGTTTGGAACGACGACAGCATCCGACGCGAGGTCGGCATCATTGGCGCCGATCTCGATGCATTGTGGGCGTTCACCAAGCGAAACGTTTCACAAGGTGCACGAGGTGGCTTAGTCATGGGTTCTGGGTCTGGATTCAAGGTGGCGTTTGCTACAACCCAACATCGCCTCGGCGACCTTGCTCTTCGAGTGCTTGATAGAGCATCGCTCTCACTGGACGATCTTGGCGGTCAACCGACTGGAGAACTCGTGCACAGCAAGTTGCATGCTTTCGCAATTTCATTGGGCGGAGGGACCACCCAAATCCAGCAGAACATCATCGCCGAGCGCGTGCTCGGACTTCCCAGGGAGCGCTGATCATGGATCTTCAACCAACAGACGACCAAGCGTCACTTGTCGAAATGATTACGGGGTTTGCCGCTCATCGATTCGCAATCGATACCGTTCGGTCATTCGGTGAACCCGAGGGGTTTGATCGATCACTCTGGGCGGAACTCGCCGCCCTCGGTACATTCGGAATCGCTGTACCCGAAGACCGTGGTGGCGTGGGACTCAACTTTATTGACGCTGTTCTCGTCCACGAAGCTCTTGGTGCAGCGCTTGTTCCCGGTCCACTCGTTGCTGCCACCCTCGCATCCGGAGTCATCGATGGAGTGATTGAAGGTTCAGTGGTTCCGTGCATCATCGACGTCGGTGCCGACGGTCCCCTCGCGGTTGAGAACTTCCGCTCATCCGATGTGCTTTTGATAGTCGACGATGCAGGAGTCGGCCTTTTGAATTGTGAAGACGCCTTGGGGACAGATGTGGCCCACCCGACTGACCCCACAACCCCAGTCACGATTCTTACGAATCTCCCAAAAGCCGACAAAATTGGTGGCCCTGAACTCGCGAAAAGTTGGCGCCAACGCGGATCGCTTTTGTCCTCAGCTCAACTCTCGGGAAACTCCTCCGGAAGCACAACACTTGCGGTCGAGTACGCAAAAGGGCGTGAGCAATTCGGCCGTCCAATCGGCTCTTTCCAGGGGCTAAAACATCTCCTAGCTGATTCTTGGATTCGAACCGAAGTTGCTCGATCGTCGGTGTGGGCAGCGGGCGTGACGGTAGACGAGCCCGAGGTTGGATCTATCGACAGAGCAGTTGCTGGCGCCCGACTCACGTCCGCACGGGCCGCAACTGAAAACGCAAAGACTTGTGTGCAGGTGCACGGAGGCATGGGGTTCACTTGGGAAGTCGATGCCCATCTCTTTCTGAAACGGGCCTGGATTCTTGAAACACAATTCGGTTCAATCGATGATGCTGCAGAGGTTGTGGCCGACCTTTACGCCACTCGCTAAGCATTCGTTGCTCGTTTACTTGGGTGCGAATCGAAGAGCACCATCAAGTCGAGCGACGTGTCCGTTCATGTAGCGGTTCGCAAGGAGGTGTTCAGCCAACCGAGCGAATTCTTCAGGTTCACCGAGCCTCTTAGGGAACGGAACGGTCGACTCAAGCGCAGCTTTCAATTCGGGAGGGCCTTGCTCCCACGCGCTGGTGTTCATGACTCCAGGCGCAATTGCGTTTACTCGGATTCCAACTGAGGACAGATCGCGCGCGGCAATCAACGTCATGCCAATAAGAGCTGACTTCGCTGAACCGTAAGCAATTTGCCCGATCTGACCCTCGAAACCAGCACCGGAGGTGACAAGAAGTGCGGCACCACGTTCGCCATCGGGATCGGGATCATTCTCTGACATAGCAGCGGCCGCCAGCCTTAATGTGTTGAACGAACCGGTGACATTCAGTTCAAGTGTTCGTTGAAAGATTCCCATATCGTGCGGAACGCCGCCCTTGCCAACAATGCGGCCTCCCACCTCGCCGCCACCAGCACATGCAATCACCCACCGCAGTTCCCCAAATGTTCGCGCCGCATCGATCGCACGCTGCACATCAGCATCATCGAGAACGTTTCCACAAACGACCGCCCCGCGATCACCAAGATGCTCTGTCATCGCTTCGCACTTTTCGGCATCGAGATCGAGGACGACTACTGGATAGCCGAGTCCGAGGAACCACAAGGCGGTTACTTCTCCAAGTCCAGATGCACCGCCTGAAATAAGAACGGTGCGTTCGGATGGATCGGTTGTCATCATGTGAGTCCTCTAGTCGGAAGAGAAAGAACAACAGGAGAAATGGACTATCCCAAGCTTGCGAGGGGACCTGGGGGGCGTAGTGAGAAATCCGTGAGACCAACTGTTGGCTGTAGATAGGCAACAGCAACCAGTTCCGCCATCTCCACACCAACTGATAAGGGATTCATCATTTCCGCAGAGAGGTGTCCGCCGCGAATCCATTCATCAAGAAATCTTCCGATGAGCTCTCCGTCGAAGTCCCGTCCGAAATCTGTTCCTATTGTGGCGCCCACACGAATTGTCGAGAAACGAATATTCGGGTGTTCTACCCGCCAACCGTTTACTAATTCTTCGAGCGCCGCTTTAGAAACCCCGTACGGGACCAGCCCATGTCTGGGTCGGCCGACAGTCTCGGATGAAACGAATCCGACGAAGGCATTCTCATTGAGATGGGGCAGGGCGGCCTTACAGACTTCGGAAGGACCAACAACATTGCTCGCAAAAACACTAAGAAAGTCGTCCGTTGCAATATCGACAATCGCGACCATCGGAGAAGCCGCAGCGACGTTGAGGAGGATGTCTATTCCCCCGAAGACACGTACTGTCTCGCTGACCAATCGTTGTGGCTCACCCGGGTGAGTGATGTCCGCAGCACACCACTCGAGTTCCACGTCGTCAGCCAGTTCACGCAATTTTTCCTCACGTCGACCAACTGCCATCACTCGGGCACCAGCGCGAGCGAAAGCTGCTGCTGATTCACGACCGATTCCTGCCGAAGCCCCGACAACGAGTACTGACTTTCCGCTAATTGCATCTTCCATCTCAATCCCCCACTACGTAAGTTGAATTGGTCGTCGACTACGCCGCTGCAAATGCAGATCGCACAATGTGTTGAAACTCTCCAAGGGTGAAGGAGGGCCGGTGTCCAGAGCTATTTTGGTGGTCGACGGACTGAAACGCTTGCACCATCGAAGAGAGCAATCGAGAAAGTGCTGCTGGATCACCATGGCGCACGAGTCCTTCTAACTGACCCTGTTGGATCACTTCAGCCTGCATCTTCAGCACAAGTTCCGCATTCTCCAACACTCGTTCAGACGCCGCTTCATCCGAAGTTGGCACAAGTGAAGCCGTTGAGCGCAAATAGAGACTCGAGAACGACGGGCGGGAACGCAGGAACGAAACTTCGAAGTCCACAATTTTTTCGATCGCATCGAGACCATCTGATGCGCTGCCAACGGCCTGCTCGAAGCCTGGGAGAAACTCGGCACCACGCCGCAACCATACGTTGACGTAGAGGTCGTCCTTATTTTCAAAGAATGAGTACACCGATCCGACAGAGAAGTCGGCTCGGTCAGCGATTTCCTTCAGCGTGGTCTCGTGAAATCCCTTTTGGCCGAAGATCTCCTCGGCGGCATCGAGAAGTTGTGTGCGACTGAGCTCCTGATGGAGTTGACGTCGCTCTTCTTTTGGATTCACTGCTCTCGTTACTGTCATCAATGGCCCGACAAGTTCGATGGCCATTCAGGACGGTGGTAACCGTCAAACCGCAGTTCCCCACCGCGAAGTTCACGAATCGTCAGGAAGTCGCCCTTGTAACCCTTGTGGTCGTAGGGTCCAAACTGCACGTAGCAACTCGGGCCACCGTTGGTTGAAGGCATCCAGCGAATTCGTTCAAGACCCTCCTTGACATCCTTTGGTGTCGGAATTGCTGCATTCGCAATGCCATGAATTGCGGCGCGTGCTGTGTCGTAGGCAAGGGCAACAACGACGTTGCCTGTCTTTCGACCAAACCGATTCACAAAACGTTCGATCATGGCGTTGTAGTTGGGGTTGGCGCCGTCTTCGCCCAATTGGTCGACGCCGTGCCAGCCTTCGAGGCCCTCGGCCCACGCATTAGAATTTGAATAGAACATGAATGCCGTGCCCATGACTCGTGCTGGGTCCCAGCTCATGCTCTTCAACGCCTCGGCAAAATGGAATGTTGCATAGCCGTATCCGCCGTAATAGAGACCTTCCGCGCCAAGCGCACGCATACTCTCGAGGTCTTCCTTCAACCCGACAGGATTGGGTTCCAGCTTCACCTCTCGAATGATCGTCATACCCAGGTTCAGCGCAGCATCGCGGAAATAGTCCGCATAGTCGCGACCCGATGAACCGGCTTCCCAAAAGAGTCCGACTTTGTCATGACCATGAGCGTGCAACCACTGCGCACACATAACGCCCTCAGTGGCGACATCGCCATTGGCGACAGTGAAGCAATACTCCGAAGCGAACTTGTGCGCACCAGTCCAGCCAATGCAAGGTACGCCGAGGCGATTGGCGGTGTCCTGAAGTAAAAGACAGTTGTCCGAGATCATCGGGCCGAGGACAACGACGCAACCTTCGTCGACGAGCCACTCGTAGCCTTTAATCAACTTGCGGTAATTCTCCCGCGGGAGGCCTCGAGCATCTGCAACCACAAGTTGCACAGGGCTGCGACGCCAGACCCCTTCGTTCATCGCATCTTCGATCGCTAAAATCGTCGGATCGATCCAGTCTGCGAGCAACTGGTTGAGATCCATATCGATGAGAATGCCAATTTTAATTGGCTCAAACGGGTCGCCCTGAGTCTTTTGTCCACGAGTCGGCGGATAGATCGTGATGTTCTGCACGGCGACATCGGTGGCTGGTCCACCGCCTTGCCACCAATACTGCTCGTTGGAGTCGCCGACACCCCCTTCGAGGTGGGCGCGGGTGCCGTGTTTGACGTTGGTGACAGCTCTGTCTGGCTGAGCGATCCCGTGATCGAACGGCGGCGCGAACATCCGCTCGGCGAAGTGGAGTTCGCCGCTATCCGACGCGGCAGCATCGACGACGCCTCCGTGGAGGTTCGTGCGAACCGCCTTTGTCTTCGCATTCCTCTTCGATTCTTCCTTCTTTGAATCGTTCCTCTTTTTTGGCACGAGATCCCCAATTTTCGTTGCGAGCGACGCTGTAACTCATCACGTTCGAATGATTGAACTATAGTTCAACATACTGAAAGCAAAATTAGGGAACTAGCTGCTGACGAACAATCCTCAACAGGAACTCTTCGGTCGCAGTCAAGACAATTGGGGTAACAGTGAACAGTGACGACCTAATTCTCGTGAGTGTCGACGACCATTTAGTTGAGCCTCCTTCAATGTTCGACAATCACACCCCGGCCAAATGGAAAGGCCGATTCCCGAAGATTGAGCGAAACGACAAGGGCGACGATGTCTGGATGTTCGAAGGTTCCATCATTCCGAATATCGGGCTTAACGCTGTAGCGGGCCGACCCAAAGAGGAATACGGAATCGAGCCAACGTCGTTCGACGAGATTCGTCCGGGATGTTGGGATGTGAATGAACGCGTGAAGGACATGAACGGTGGCGGTCTCTTGTCATCGATGAATTTCCCTTCGTTCCCGGGGTTTAGCGGACGACTCTTCGCCGCATGCGATGACAAAGACCTCGCCCTCGACGTCGTTCGCGCCTACAACGATTGGCACGTCGACGAGTGGTGCGCCGCCGCTCCGGGTCGTTTCATCCCAATGGGTCTCCCAATCCTCTGGGACGCACAACTCGCTGGAGAAGAAGTTCGCCGACTTTCAGCGAAGGGTGTCCACTCGGTGACCTTCACCGAGAACCCATACACATTGGGATACCCAAGTCTTCATGACGAGTACTGGGATCCGTTCTGGCAAGCACTTTGCGATACCAACACCGTTCTCTCTATTCATCTCGGCTCATCGGGCAAGTTGGCAATCACTTCTCCCGATGCTCCGATCGATGTGATGATGACCTTGCAGCCAATGAATATTTGCGCCGTTGCTGCCGATCTCATTTGGTCACGGGTCCTCAAGAAGTTTCCGAACATCAAGATCGCCCTTTCTGAAGGTGGCATCGGTTGGATCCCTTACTTCCTCGACCGCCTCGATCGCACCTATGACATGCACCATCTTTGGACAGGTCAGGATTTTGGGAAGAAGACCCCCAGCGAGGTGTTCCGTGAGCACTTTCTCACCTGTTTTATTGCCGACCCAATCGGCATCAAGCTCCGCCACGACGTAGGCATCGACAACATCGCATGGGAATGCGACTATCCACATTCCGATTCTTCCTGGCCCCATGCTGGCGAAGAGTTTGCCGAGGTGGCGAGAGATCTGCCAGATCACGAGATCAATAAGATCACTCACGAAAACGCGATGCGGTGGTACAGCTTCGACCCCTTCGTTCACATTCCGAAAACCGAAGCAACTGCCAAAGCATTACGAGCGAAGTCCGCTGGTCATGATGTCAGTGAACGTGCCTTCGACACTGGTCGTCGCGAAAAGCATGTCGGCATTGAGGTCGGCAAGCTCGCTCCTACAGCGTGAGTACGTTCAATCAAATCTCCAGACCAGCCGATCATCCCCTGGTCTCCCTTGAGGTTTTCGATGGTCCTATAGGTCGGATCACTTTGGCCGATGCCAAACGACGCAACGCTCTACGTATCGAGCTTTCGCTTGATCTAGAGGCAGCTGTAAACGAGGCCCTTTCGCTGGGCGTTCGGGCAATCATTCTCGCTGCTACTCCCCCCGTGTTCTGTTCCGGCGGAGACCTTGATGATCTTGTTTCGCCTCGAGCAACACTCAACGACATCGCTCGCGGTGCGAATGCCCTCATCAGTGCACCGGTGCCAACGATTGCCGTTGTAGATGGTCCTGTCATCGGAGCTGGCATCAATCTCGTGCTGGCATGCGACGTTTTGCTTTGTACCGCCGAAGCCACATTCGATCCTCGTCTTTTGGATCTCGGTGTCCACCCTGGCGGCGGCCAACTCCGAAACCTCGCTCTGCGGATAGGACGACAAGGCGCCGTCGCCCTTTCGCTTCTTGGCGATCGGCTCACAGGGGCCGAAGCTGCCGAGTTTGGCTTGGCCTGGCGCTGCCTTCCAGCCGACGAAGCCCACCGTCTTGCACTCAGGTTTGCTCAGCGAGCCGCCTCCCGACCACCGGAAGCAATGCAACGTGCCAAACACACCCTCGATGCCACGGTAGGACTCGACCACGAACAGGCTGCACAGATTGAGTTAGTTGAGCAGCAGTGGTCGATGGAACAGCCGTGGATTACCGAGCGAGTTGCCAACCTTCGTGAACAACTTGCGAACCGGACAAACGACTAGTTCAACGTTTTTCGAACTTCACTTCTGAATCTTCAAGGTCCCAGCTCGCAGCAGTGGCTCCCTCGTGGCGCAGTTCCCGCTTCAGCACTCGACCGACTGGCGACCGCGGAAGTTCCTTACGGAATTCGATGTAACGGGGCAAAGCGAAATATGGAAGCTGCTCAACACACCAAAGAAACAGTTCTTCCTCAGTAAGGTTCGCTCCGTCCACCAATGTTGCAGTGATCTTCAGATCGTCTTCTGACATCGGACTTGGAACAGCGTGCACGGCGACGTCGGCTATTTGTCCCTGCCCCATGATGATTGACTCAACTTCGAAACTGGCAATGTTTTCGCCGCGCCGTCTGAGATAGTCGGCCTTGCGATCAACGAAGAACAAGAAGTTGTCATCGTCGATAATGCCAACGTCTCCTGTGTGATACCACCAGTTCCTACTGGTTTCGACCGTCACGTCTGGACGACCCCAATAACCAGTGAACATCACATCGGGCCGCTTCGGCCGAATCACGATTTCACCTCGTGAACCACGTGGTAATTCGTTGTCTTCGTCATCAAAGATTCGAACGTCGAAATACTCATCGTTGATAACACCAGCCGCATTGGGCTTGTTATAGCCACCTGGTGGCTGCCACGAGATAAGACTTGCTTCGGTTACGCCGTAGGCGGCACTAAACGTGGTGAGTCCGAATCGATTCTTCATGATGTCGTCAACTTCAACCGGCATCGGTGCAGCACCGAGTAGGCGCAGCGACGTATTGGCCTCGGGCGCACCTGATCTCGGCATCTCGGGACGATCGACATCATGAGCCAAGAGGTACGCCATCGTTCCAAGCGTCGATGTGATTGTTGCGCCCACACGATTCATCTCAGGCCAGAAGTTCGAAACGGAAAAACGACGGTAAATCGCTGAACGGCCTCCAAACACGAGTGGGCCCATTACGGCTGTGGTGATCGCATTGAAGTGAAAGAGTGGCAATGGCGTCCAGACGACGTCGTCGGACGTGCGCTCCCAACAGATACCGATCTGCCGCGTGAGGGCTTCGTGATAGTTGTGACTCAACATGCAGCCCTTGGAAAGGCCTGTTGTTCCCCCGGTGTAGATAAACGTTCCGAGGTCGGAGGGCTTCGTGTTCAATTGAGGCGGCGTCGCATCTGATTGGAGAAGGTCAGTCCAAAGAGCGGTTGACGTATTTTTGATCTTCGGGCGCGTCTCCCCGATCACCACGACGTGCTGTAGAGATTTCACCGATGGTGCAACAGCTTCAAGTCGTCCAAGAAACTCCGCAGCCACAATGATGACCCGAGAACCCGAATCCGCGAGTTGGTGACGGAGATACTCCCCTTTATATGCAGTATTGATGGGAACGGCGATGCCCCCCGAAAGGATGATCCCCCACCATGCATAGACCGCTTCGATTGAGTTTTCGATCAGAGTCGCTACTCGATCGCCCGGATTGATACCCATCGAACAGAGTGATGTGGCCAAACGAGCGCAGACGTCGTAGACCGCGGCCGCAGAGACCGAATCGCCGCAGACGTCGAGGTACTGGCTGTCCGGGTCAGACTCAAGGCGTTGCATAAGTAGTTCTGGAATCGTTGACTGTGATCCAGTGCGCCACACATCTGAACTCATCTGTGGTTCCTTTTCCTTGACAACGGTGCATGCGCCATGGCTTGAAACACCCTCCGCAGATAGAGATGAATCTTACATCTACACATTGAACCGTGATTCAATGATGCGAACCCCCTCGCCACTGTTCTTGGAGACTTCTTTGCCATCCGAATCAAGTAAGCCCACCGGCATCACGCTCCCGACGACCGTTGCTGCCGCTCTCGAACGCGCTGTCGTGATGTACGGCGATCTCGAAGCACTCGTCGACGGAGATCTTCGGTTGAACTATTCCGAACTTCTCGAGCATGTCGATGAGGCCGCCCGTTCCCTGATCGCACTAGACATCAAACCTGGCGATCGCGTTGCGATCTGGGCTCAAAACATTGCCGAGTGGGTAATCGCCGCATGCGCGATCCATAGAAGCGGAGCCGTACTCGTTCCGCTAAACACACGCTTCAAGCGTTCAGAGGCGACATATATTCTTGAAAACGCTGGCGTGAAACTCCTCTTCACGATCTCGGACTTTTTGGGCACCGACTACGTCGAACTTCTTGGCGATCGCTCCACGGTTCCGTCACTCGAGCACGTGGTTTTACTACGAGGCCCGTCGCGGCCTAACACCGTCTCGTGGCCGGAATTCATCGAAATGTCGAGCCAGGTTCCCGCTGAATCGGCCGTAGTTCGATCGAAGGCAATAGCCCCTGACGACTTATGCGACATCCTCTTCACTTCGGGAACGACGGGCCTCCCTAAGGGAGCGATGCTGACGCACAGCGCGAGTGTGCGCGCATATTGGAGCTGGTCAACCGTTGTCGGTCTCACAAAAGGCGATCGCTACCTCATCATCAATCCGTTCTTTCATGGCTTCGGATTGAAGTCTGGCATCCTCGCCTGCATCTTGATGGGCGCGACCAACCTTCCACACCCAATCTTCGACGTTCCTTCAGTTATGCGACGCGTCGAGGAAGAGCGCATCACCATGCTTCCCGGGCCACCGACCATTTACCAAACGATGCTCGACCATCCCGAACTTCATAACTTCGACCTCTCGAGCCTTCGACTCTCAGTTACCGGCGCTGCAACAGTTCCCGTAGAGATGATTCACCGTATGCGCTCAGAAATGACGTTCAAAACCATCGTCACCGGGTATGGGCTCACCGAAGCGACGGGTATCGCAACGATGTGCCGCCACACCGATGATCCAGAGATCATCGCGAACACTGCTGGTCGAGCGATTCCTGATATCGAGGTCATCGTTGCCGATGAAAACCGCCAACCACTCACCGCGGGCGAACCTGGCGAGATACTGATTCGTGGCTACAACGTCATGAAGGGTTTCATCGGAAACCCTGAAGCAACAGCTGAAGCAATTGATAGCGAGGGTTGGCTACATACGGGTGACATCGGAGTGATGGACGAAGCCGGCAACCTGCGCATTACCGATCGGATGAAGGACATGTTCATCGTCGGTGGTTTCAATGCCTATCCCGCCGAAATCGAGAATGCACTTCTCACTCACCCCGGCGTGAGCCAAGTTGCTGTTCTCGGAATACCCGATACTCGACTGGGCGAGGTCGGTGTTGCGTTCGTAATTGCCAAGCCAGATGTTGCACTGACAGCCGATGACATCATCGAGTGGAGCCGTGAATCAATGGCCAATTACAAAGTTCCACGCCACGTTTACCTCGTTGCAGAGTTCCCCCTAAATGCCAGCGGCAAAGTTCTGAAATACGCGCTGCGCGACAAGGCGATCGCAGCCACGTCTTAACGAGGCAACACCTCATTCGGCAATGGGTGGCGGAAAACCCCTGCAGCATTTTCGCAAAGAATCGCCCTCAATTCATCAGTAGGAAGATCACCGTAAGTGTCGGCGACTACCTGCTGCGTGTCAGGCCAGGTTCCATCGCCATGCGGGTAATCAGTCTCGAACATGATGTTCTCTACCCCGATGCGATGACGGGTCGTGATCGTCGATGGGTCATCGATTGTGCAGAACCAGAAGTTGCGCTGAAGAACATCGGCGGGACGCGTTTCCCAACCCAGTCCGTAGCCACTTCGATCAATGATGTTGTCGAGCCGATCAAGCAGCATCGCGACCCAGCCGATGCCGCCCTCGGACATCGTGATCTTCAGGTTTGGATACTTCAACGGGTAACCGGACCACAACCATTCGGCGCATGCCGCCAGTGAGAGTTGACCGAACATCGTTGCGCCCAACTGAAGTGCAGGTGCATCTGCGGGTGATGGGTAGCCGCCCGAGGAACCCACATGGAGAGCAATAACCGTGTCGGTTTCTGCACAGGCTTCAACAATTGGATCCCAGTAACCGGAAAACAACGACGGGAAGCCGATGTTCTGGGGTCGCTCAGGAAGAGTCACAGCAACGAAACCGCGAGCGGCGTTACGTCGAATCTCCGCTGCACCTTTTTCCGGGTCAGCGAGGAATGTAAGGCCAAGAGGGATGATTCGATCCGTCGCCGGTTGCCACCACTCTTCATACAACCAGTCATTCCACGCTTGGGTTGTGGCATAGCCAAGATCAAGGTCGTCGATTTGTGCGAACACACGGCCGCAGAATCCGGTAATCATGGAAGGAAAGTTCATCGACGCCCAGACACCATTTAGATCCATGTCGCGCACGCGTTCATTGATGTCCCAACACCCTTTTCGCATGTCACTGAATTTGGTTGGCTCCAGATTCTTCATGCTCTTACTTCGACCAGCGACGGCGTTCATACCGACCTGCGTGAATCGCTGACCTTCGAATTCCCACACCTCGTGACCGTGCTCGTTTGTCACGACCTTTGGTGCTCGACTCTGAAACCTCGATGGCAACCGACCCTCGAACATCTCGGGAGGCTCTACGAGATGGTCATCGACAGAAATGATGGTGTAGCGAACCTCTGCTGGTTCGGGGTCAGGAAGCAACATCGGATTGTCGACCAGATCAGTCATGAGACCCCCAAAGTTTGAACTATTCAGAGTGTAGATGGACGACTTCGTGAGAGCGGAGCCGCTGCTACCTTCGTCCCAAAGGGGGAACTATGGCTGAAACCGTGCTGGACACCGAAGCGCTCGGAAGCTGGATTGCATCAAAAACCGGAACATCGGGACTCCACATCGAGATTGATGGTCGTCCCTCCGGCGGATTCTCGGCCGAGACGATCCTCCTCACCGCCGAATCGTCTTCTTTTGGCAAGCAGCGGTTTGTGGTGCGACTCGAAACACCCGAACCCGCCGTTTATCCGGCACAGTCTGATCTTCCGATGCCCGAAATCGAGATTCAGTTCCGAATCATGGACAGCATCGGTCGAAACTCCCCTCTACCCGTTGCCGCCCTTGTCGGCTACGAAAGCGACCCAGCAGTCCTAGGTACACCGTTCTTTGTCATGCACCACGTTGACGGAGTCGTCCCTCTAGAGAGTCCGCCCTACAGCGTTGAAGGCTTCTTTACCGAACTCACTCCGGCGGAGCGGACCAAACTCATCAGCAATGGCCTTTTGGATATGACGCGTATCCATAAGCTCGACCCCTCAATTCTTGGGTTGGACTGGCTCACCCCAAATGGCGTGACCCCGGGCTCAAAACACCTCCTCCATCTTTGGAAGGATTTTGGCGAGTCAGAGTTGCGCGGGAGATCGCATCCGCTCCTTGAAAATGCGTGGTCGATTATCGAACACGAGCTCCCTTCCGATACGTCGATCGGCTTGTGTTGGGGAGACCCACGCCCAGGCAACATTATTTGGCAGGGCTCACAAGTGGCGTGTCTCACCGACTTCGAAGCGGCCTGTATCGGTCCCCCGGAATTCGATCTCGGCTGGTGGCTGATGTTCGACCGGACCATGCACGAATTGGCGGGCATCGATCGCCTCCCCGGCGACCCCAACCGCACCGTGCAACGCGAGATGTACTTCAAACACGCCGGCCGTGACCCGATTGACACCGCAGCCCATGAATTGTTCGCGGCAGCCCGCTACTGCGTCATCGTCGTGCGTGTGATGAATCGACTTGATCAGCGCGGGCTTCTCCCGTCAGACAGCTTGATTTGGCGGGATAATCCTGCATCCGATTGCCTCCGAATGATCCTCGATGAGCGGGTGTGACGCTTTCTTGGCTGACTGATCCGCCGATATTCAGCCAGATTCCCCTGCTACCTTGAGGCGATCGATTGCAGGTCTACGCCCCTGGGGAGAGCGTGGCTCCACTATGGACGAGAGAACAACGAGCCAACCCTCACCAGAAACACTCAGGTCCGATCGCTCGGCCTCCCTCCCCCATTTGCCGGCCCTCGACGGAATTCGCGGCATGGCCGTCATCGGTGTGCTGTTGTTCCATGGCGGCTTCACTTGGGCAAAGGGTGGCTTTCTCGGCGTCTCGACGTTCTTTACGCTTTCAGGGTTTCTGATCACGAATCTTCTCGTTCGCGAATTCGAGGGTTCCCACTCAATTGATTTACTCAGATTTTGGGCGCGACGCCTTCGCCGCCTCATGCCTGCGGCGCTAGCGACTCTCGCACTCATCGGACTGATTTGGTGGCGAATTGGTTCTGCAGAACAACTGGCATCGCTTCGAGGCGACATGCTCTCGGCGCTTGGATACGTCGCAAATTGGCGTTTGTGGACCTCCGACGTGAGTTATGGCTCACTTTTTTCAGATCCGTCCCCATTCCAACATTTTTGGTCGCTCGCGATTGAGGAGCAGTTCTACGTGATCTTCCCGATCGTGGCGCTTGTACTCATGCGTTTCGGAGGACGACGACTGCTAGCGGCGTCTTGCATAGCGGTAGCCGCAGTTTCGATCACACTCATGTGGTTGCAGCAATCCGATTTTGATCGCGTGTACTACGGCACTGACACAAGAGTCGCCGAATTGTTATTCGGAGTTTTGCTCGCTTTGTGGTGGTCGGGGCGTCGACGAAACATCACGACACGAACGAGCCGTGAGCCAGTTTTTGACTTTCTCGGCTTCGCAGCAGTTCTTGCGGTACTGGTCGCCTGGTTCACGACCAATGAGGCCTCTCCCGGCTTAGCAAAAGGCGGCCTACCGCTCTATGCGCTCGTTTCGACCCTAGCGATTTATGTCGCAACCCGGGCCGGTCTGTTTTCCCGAGTCTTCGCCAACCCGGCCTTACGCTGGGCTGGCTTGCTTTCCTATGGGCTTTACCTTTACCACTGGCCCGTCTTCCTCGTTCTCAGTCAAGAGCGCACCGGGCTTTCTCTCGCTCCACTCTTCTTGGTTCGAATGATCGTGACCGTCGCCATTGCGTTGGGCTCATACTTCCTTCTGGAAATGCCTGTTCGACGAGGAACACTCTTAACAACAACGCGCAGCGCCGGAACCGCAGCATTTGCAGGAATCGGAACCGTGGTTGTTTTGGCTTTCGCCTTCACCCTTCACACGCCAGCGAGCACCGTGCCCTACGCCAACATGCGGATTGATCAGAATGACAGCCGATTGGAGCAGCTCCTCCCCCAGAGCGCAGTTGATGCCAATTCGCCTCCCCCAGCGAGACTGTGGATCCTTGGCGATTCAGGCGCGATGGACGCATCTCCAGCGCTCGCCGCAGCTGCCGAGGCTACGGGCGCATCATCAATCGTGTTGGGTGCGAGACCAGGGTTTGGCCTCACCAACGGCATTGACTGGCGTTCAGAATGGCCGAATACGATTTCCGAGTTCAAGCCCAATTTGGCAATCATGTTGTTCGGAGGCTGGGACCTCTCCTTCATCAAACAAAAGGGTGAAACTGCATATGAAGCGGTGGTCGAAGAAGCCATCACGTTGCTCACGAGCAATGGGGTCCATGTGATGCTTCTTCCCGTGATGCCTGGGGGGCAGATCGATGTAAGCGCGGTAGATCGTGTCTTCGCAAATGTTGCAGCACGTCACCCAGAAATGGTCTCGAATCCCTCTATTGCCGCCGCGCTTACAGCCCCCGATGGGTCTACTCCGCGCTACTGGGTTGGCGACGATGGCACGGTGCACCTCCTCCGTAAGAAAGATAACTGGCACCTCTGCCAAGAGGGAGCCTCGAACTTGACAGACCACGTCCTTGCCCACGCGGAGCGGCTTGGATGGGCACCCGCCCCAAACAACTCCGACTGGAAGGGCGGCTCTTGGCGCCAAGCTTGGCAATACGACGATCCGCGCGGAGTTTGCGATGACATCGAATGATGTTGACTGAGAACAGCACCGGGAGCAGCTCTGTCCGTCCCCCGGATTCTGCGGCGAACTCGCCGACACGTCGAATTGATCGCTGGACCTACGCAACCCTGGCATTCGTCGCGTACATCCCCATCCTTCTCACCTCCCCTGGCCAGGTATCAGCAGATACGAAGGCGTACCTGCTCCTCGACCCAGGTAAATTGCTGTCGCGGGCGCCGTACATGTGGGACGCGTATATCAACGCAGGAACTGTTACCCACCAAAACATTGGCTACGTATTTCCGCTCGGGCCTTGGTATTGGACCTTCCGCACTCTTGGAGTTCCGACCTGGATCGCAGAGCGACTGTGGTTCGGAACACTCCTCTTCCTCGCCGGAGCAGGAACGCTTTGGCTCTTTCGGAAACTCGGCCTTCGGGGACCAGGCTCTGCCGTCGCTGCGTTTATCTACATGCTCAGTCCGTACGCCCTTGCGTACATGGGTCGAACGTCGGTCATCCTCACGCCATGGTGCGCGCTCCCGTGGTTGATCGGGTTAATGATCAGCGCACTCAGGGAACGCACCTGGCGTGCTCCAGTTCTATTTGCCCTCATCGTGACCGTCATGGCGGGCACAAACGCAAGCTCTGTGGTTTTTGTTTTGCTCGGCCCCTTCCTGCTTGCTCCATTCGCGGTCTGGAGCACCAAGGAAACTTCACTCAAGGAGGCATCCAAGGCGCTCCTGCGAATAGCAGTCGCCACTGGTCCAGCACAGTTGTGGTGGCTCTCTGGGCTCTACATCCAGGGGAAATACGGACTCCCCATTCTCCAACTCACCGAGACAGTCGAGACCGTTGCGCAGACGTCAACGGCTCCGGAAGTACTCCGAGGTCTTGGATATTGGTACTTCTATGGAAAAGACGGACTTGCAGGGTGGACCGAGTCTGGTGGGCTCTACACCACCACACTCGTCATGCTGGCTCTGACGTTTGCGCTTCCACTTTTTGGGCTTCTCGGTGCAATTCTGACGCGCTGGAAATACCGTGCATATTTCGTTTCGTTGATTGTCATCAGCCTTCTATTAGCTGTAGGCACCTACCCATACGACGACCCTTCACCTATCGGTGCACTTATTAAGTTCACGACGTCACTTGAGGTCGGCTTTGCTCTGCGGAATTCACCGCGAATTATTCCCATTCTTGTCATCGCCATCGCCGGCCTGTCGGCCGCGTTCGTTGATGCACTCATTCCTGCACTCCGACGACGTTTCATTGCTCCAGTAGCTCGGAAATTGTCGCTTGCGCTACCGCTCGGTCTCATCTGCATTGCCATTTTGAATCTTCCGCCATTGTGGACCGGCGGTCTCGTTCAATCTGATCTGAAGTTTCCATCAACGCTTCCGGAGTATTGGACCAACGCTGCAAAGTGGCTCGATACCCAAGATGGGAACTTTCGTGTGCTCGAACTCCCAGGCGCCGATTTCGGAGCATATCGATGGGGCGAAACGCAGGACCCGTTAACGCCCGGGCTTATCGATCGACCTTGGATCGGAAGAGAAATTACTGCCTACGGTTCTCCGGCAAGCGTTGATCTCTTACGTGCACTGGATCGCCCATTCCAAGAGGGAGTCGGAGAACCCCAGGCCATCGCCGGAGTTGCCCGCCTTTTTTCCGCCTCAGATGTTCTCCTTCGGCTCGATAGTCAATACGAGCGGTACCGAGGGCCCGTTCCTTCGACGCTATGGAACCAACTCGGAGGTACAACTCCCTCGAATGGTCTTGGCTCTCCCACCACCTTTGGGACTCCTGTCGTCAATGTTCCTGACCAGCGTCAACCCATGATCGACGAGCAACACCTAGCGGCCCTCAGTCGTCAAATGGCGACTCCCCCGCTTGCGATCTACCCAGTAGACAACGTTCGGCCGCTGCTGCGATCAGAGACGACGAGGCAGCCGACCGTTTTATTCGGCGATGGCTCCGGGATCGTCGAGGCTGCAATTTGGAACCAACTTCCAACTCAGCGGCCCCTCTTCTATGCCGCAACCGCGAATGCTTCACCAACACTTTTCGAAGGAATCCGAGTTGCCAAACCCAATCTCGTGATCACCGATACCAATCGCAAACGCGCTCAGCGATGGGGAACCACAAAAGAGAACAACGGTGCGACAGAGACCGCAGCGTCAATTCCTCTTGTTGAGGATCCAAAGGACACCAGACTTGAACTCTTCCCCGGTCAAAGCGCATCCGATCAGTCGGTTGCATGGTTCGGCGACGATGTCGCGAACATTCAAGCTTCAACCTACGGAAACATTGTTGCCTACTCCACCGAGGTGCGCCCCATAAATGCCATCGACTCGGACCCCCGAACCGCTTGGACAACTGGTGGCTTTAGCGATGTGATCGGCGATCGGCTCACCATCACCTACGCACGGCCCGTCACCTCCAGTCACGTTGATCTCCTCCAAACAGAGGGAAATCGCTGGATCACAAAAGCGACGATTCTTCTTGATGGGGTCCCCTCTCGAACTGAGACGCTCAATGACAGTTCGTTTGTGGGCTCGGGTCAGCGTGTCGATTTCGGTGGCGAGCGCACTTTTACAACACTGAGTGTTCGGATCGATGATTCGAACGTCACTGGCCGGACCAACTGGCTAGGACTTTCGAACGTTGGGTTTCGGGAAGTGACTGTGCCGGGGGTTTCAGCGCAGGAATGGATCGTGACGCCCAGTTCCGGTATCGACGAACTCGCGCCGGAGGCAACAAGCGTTGCGTACATCTTCTCCCGTTTGCGATCGAATCCAATTGAAGGTTTTCGACAGGACACCGAACTTCAACTTCGACGAATCTTTCGAGTAGGCACTGCTGCTGACTTTCAGTTGGGCGGGCGAGCCCGACTCAGTGCTGGAGTGGACGGAGCGCTCATCGATGAACTTGTTGGACGACCAGGGCTCGCCGATGGCTACCCGATCGTGAGTGGCGTCGATTACCTCAATGGAGTGCTTGAGGCTCGACCATCATCTGCGCTTGACGACAATCCGAAGACCGCTTGGACGACGAAATTCGATAATCAGGTTCGAGCGTCAGCCACTGTCACCAACCCGACCCCATTGTCGTTCGATCGACTGCGACTCTCGGTCATCAATGATCAAGAGCACTCGGTGCCAACAGCACTGAACCTGACCCTTGATGATGGAGTTACTCGAACGGTTGTGGTGCCTGACATTCCAACCATCGAGAAACTAGGCAATGTCGCCACCGTTGATGTCCCCACTGGTCAACTTTCTTCGCGCGTCGTTCGGATTTCCATCGCCTCCGAACGCTCGGTGACGACGAAGGAATACTTCAGCGGTGGGCAGCGCATCCTCCCAATTGCTATCGCTGAATTCGGACTTCCAACCCGGGTCGGGGCCATCCCAACCACCCTGCCCTCGATTTGCCGATCGGACCTTCTGAATCTTGATGGACGACCTCAGGGATTCACACTCGAAGGCACCACCGCAGATGCACTCGATCGTGCCCCACTCGCTCTTGTGCCTTGTGGCAGTGCAAATGCTTTTACATCGCGACTCGATGCAGGCGATCATCGGTTCGAAACAGCAAAGGGTCTTGACACAGGCATCGATATCGATTCGGTTGAACTTCGATCGGTTCCTGCTATCCCGGCGAATGCGGTCACCGACGTTCCCGTGACTTTGGCGACTGAGACGGGCACCAACTCTTATTCCGTCACGATTGAAAATTCCGCTACTCCGTTCTGGCTGGTCCTCGGGCAGTCGCTTTCGGAGGGTTGGAGCGCGACTGTGCGAGGAGGACCATCGCTCGGTTCACCCACGTTGATTGATGGTTACGCAAACGGGTGGCTCATTGATCCTGCGATTACTGGTTCCACATTCACCGTCGACATCATTTGGGCTCCGCAGAAATTCGTCTGGGCTGGTCTCGCTGTCTCTGCACCTTGGCTTATTGGCCTCTGTGCAGCGGCACTTGTATTGACGAGGCGTCGTCGCCGAGAGCTGGCTGTCGAGCCAGAAGCAAATGGTCCCGAGCTTGTCGCTCTATGCACGTCGTATTCGGTGACACTCTTCGAACGACTGGGACTCATTGCCGTCGTTGCAGCAGTCGCAGCCCTCGTTGGCGGCCTTGGTGTCGCACTCGCCATGGCCGGAGTCTCGGCACTGTTGGTTTGGAATCGACGCCGATCAGTTCTCGCAGCGTTAGTTGTTCTTGTTTCGATCGGCGGAATCGTCGCCCTCTACACAGGACTGCAGTATCGACGCCAGTTCCCTAACGGGGTCGAATGGCCGTCGGGATTCTGGTTTGCCCATCAACTTGGACTCGTAGCGGTGCTCACAGTGGCAGCGGAAACGCTCATTCGCTGGTTCCTTCGCACGCGTTCAAAGAGAACGCAGAGTGCGAGCGATGCCAACCAAATCAAAGACGGTTCAACGCTCACCCGATAGCGGTTGTTCCCGAAACTCACTGCAGCCACTAGTGCAACCATCGCAGGCCATAGCAAAATCGGTAGAAGCGTAAGCCGGCGCTTCCATGCAATGACTGCTCCCGCGAGTGCCAGCAATGCAACGACGTAGTACTGAACAAGGGCGAGCATTGATTGCCGAAATTCACGATTTTCAACGTAAATATCGAATCGCGCTGTACCGATCGGATCGTAAAGGTTGAACATGCGTAATGTTCGGAGTGGTGCGACCACAAGTAGCCGAGTCTTGTGGTTTGAGATGTACTCCGTCGCCCAACTTCGCTTGATGGCATCGCGCTCTGACTCGTCAAGCATGGACCCGTCAGCACCTACCGGCTCCGGTTCGGCGCAATAGCGTTCCCAGTAGCCAGTCTTCTCTCCGTAATAGGCGGCATCGCAGTTCGTCTGCGCCTGAAGTGTTCCTGTCGGAGAGAGGAAAATGGGCTTAGTGAAGCTCGTCATGTTGCGGATCAGCCATGGTGAGAGAACTGCGAGACCTACCGCACTCACGATTGCAAAATCGCGCAGCAGCGGCTTCCACTGCACTCGACGTGCAACGAGGGCGACCAGTACAAGAAGCGGGCCGTACGCAAGCAATTCTGTGCGCAAAAGGCCTCCCACCCCAGAAAGCACTCCGAGGACGACAGCAAAACGCCAACTGGGAGTCCGCCACCATCGAACCGCAACGATAGTCATTAAAGGAACAAAAGCCGTTACGAGGGATTCACTCATAAGCGACCAATCGTTGAGCCAAAGAAACCCGTAGCCCGCAGCGATAAACGCAGCGACAACTCCCGCGCGTTTCCCAAAAAGTTCCCGACCGGCGAGACCAATGAGGATCACGCCAAGAGAGCCGAAGAGTAAGCCAACCATACGGTGCTGGTTCACGCTGTCGAAACCCATGCGGGACGCGAGCGAAAGAATGAACGACCACAATGGCGGGTGCGCCGCTGTCGGTTCCTGTGTTCCTGGCGGCAGGGTCACAGCAACAGTCCGAACAGTCCCGTCCGGCTGCACGACGTCCACCTTCGGGCAATTATCGAAGCCAGGTAGAAACGAATAGGTCGAACTCCCGCTGCCTCCGCCATCGAAGCAATAACCGGCGTAGAAAAAAACAGGATTGATGTAGCCCTTGCCGTCGGCCAGAAGATTCGCTGTCTCGTGGTAGAAGACGGCGTCGCCCGAAAGGGGTGCGGTGCGACCTTCCCACATGAATGTCCCAAAGCGAACGGCGAAGCCAAACACGCCTGCAATAGCCAACCAAACAATAAAGGCTTTGGTTGACATCGACGCTGCCGGTCGATCGCGGCGCTCGCTGATCACGAAGGCACAACTTAGGACCTCCGGACGCTGCCGACCGGGCGTCCGATACCTCAGGCGACGAGGCCCGGCTGGTACCGTCATAACTGCGCCGGGGAGTTCGGCGGAACGGTTCGAGGAGGACCCCTTGGCTCTTCGCAGCCCTCACCAGTACGTTCGGTCTCTTCGTGACGACCGAATCGTGTACTTCGCTGGGAAACTCGTCCCAGACGTAACCGAGCATCCCGTCATCGCTCGAGCCATTCGCCACGCGTCTGTCGACTTCGAACTGGCCGAGGATCCCTCTGTAAGGGGTCTGGCCGTTGTCGAAGGGCCCGACCCGTACAGCCGCTATTTCCTTGAGCCCCGCTCCACTGCCGACCTTTCCGATCGAGCACTACTTATCGAAACCGCAACCTCTCGATGCCACACTTTGGTCCCACTCATCAAGGAAATCGGTACCGACGCCCTCTTTGCTCTGCGTCGTATCGGACGAGCACTTGACGCCTCTCGCGGCGACACAGAACGATCCGAGCGAATCTCCGCGTTCTTTGATCACTGCCGAACCAACGATCTTGCAATGTCTGTTGCACAAACCGACGTCAAGGGCGATCGCAGCCTCGGCCCGTCGGCACAACCAAACCCCGACTCCTACCTTCGTATTGTTGAGCGTCGATCAGATGGCATCGTGGTTCGCGGTGCGAAGGTGCACACGAGCTGCACTCCGAATACCAACGAGCTGATCGTTCTCCCAACTCGAGCCATGAGTGCCGCCGATAGCGATTGGGCAGTCAGCTTCGCCATTCCGGTGAACACCCCTGGCCTCCGACTCGTCGCCAGTCCGTACGGCTCTCACGCTGGTAACGAATTCGACTCGCCTATCAGCTCACAACGCCTGATGATGGAGACAACGACACTTTTCGACGACGTGTTCGTTCCCAACGAACGTGTCTTCCTCGACGGCCAGCATGAATTTGCAGGTCCGCTCGCCTTGGCATTCGTTGACTATCACCGCTTTACCGCGATTGCGTACAAGCTCCCGCTTGTCGATGCACTTGTTGGATCCGCTGCGCTTATGGCCGACATGAACGGCATTAGCCGAGCAGCCCACGTACGCGACAAGTTGACGGCTCTCATTTCGTACGCCGAAACACTTCGAGCTCTTGTGGAATCAAGTGCACACCGCGGCGCACCCGACGATGCCGGCGTTTTCGTCCCGGACCCGCTCATTGTCAACATCGCGAAATCACATTTCGCCCACGGTTACCACCACGCACTGCAGCAAGTTCAGGATCTTGCCGGCGGCTTGCTCGTCACCGCTCCAGGCGGTGCCGATTTCGCGAATCCCGACATCGGTCCGATGCTTTCGTCACTCCTGGGCGGTCGTGATGGTGTCGATGGCGAGCAGAGAATTCGAGCAATGAACATGGTGAGCGATCTCACGACGCGAGAGTTCGGTGGATATCACGCAGTGCTCGCAATTCACGCCGAAGGTTCACTTGAAGCAGAAAAGATGATGATCGCTCGTTCCTACGATCCAAGTCGCGTCATCTCCTACGCACGCAAACTTGCCGGAATCGACTGATCAGACGATTAATACGCGTCGAAGTCCAAGAACCCAAACTCTTCGATCTCAAACGTGTCGCGGTTGAAATCGGGAACGAACGAATGCAATACGAGCGAAAGCGGTGATGGCATCAATTTCTGTGGAAGCGGTATCCCGCGTATCCGCAGTGCCGGCGACCGACCCCAATGGATCACAAACGGGGCCTTGTGGTGGCGCCCAACAACCGCGGCCACACGCCCTCCTGGTAGGGGCGGACTTGACCGACGCTGAAGAACCCCAAGGATGATTCCGAACGGAATCTTTGAGACGTGGGTGCGGGTCGAAACAACAACGAGGTCATCGGAGACATGGATGCTGTAGGAGTGGTTTGGCCGTAGAAGACGCCAATGCAGCAGCGCCGGTGTCCACACCGGCGCGAACCCTGTTCGTGAAGTTCTTACAAACTCTCCGTCGACTAACCCGTCGACAACATCAACCGTCGATTTAGTGATGGTCGTGGACTGAAACCCCGATGTGCGACCGATTGCTGGAATCATCGTCACTGGAAGGGGTGCAAGAGACCGCCACCCCAATGTTGCAACCATTCGTGGTGCGGAATTCGCATTCGCAACGCCGAGAATGCCGTCGAAGCCTTGCGCAACCCCCCGCTTATAGGAGTCTTCAACCGTGCGACGAAATGCACCCGATCCACGAGCATCGGGGTCGACCGCCAAATCGACTCCGAGCCCCAAGATCCGCTCCTCTCCAGATATTGATCGGAATCGGTTGGGTATCAGCGCGTAGTTACCCAAGCGCTTTCCGTCCTCTTCGACCCGCCCAACAGCAGCGGATCCCTCTGGATTCTCGTCGTAATACCAGCGCAACGACTCTGGCGTGAGTGGGTTGGGATGATCGAAAACTTGGTTCAGAAGTGCCGCTGTCCGATGAAGTTCGAGATCATCTGTCATGGCTGCTCACGGAGAGATACTCCGGAAACGACAGCGTTGCGGTTTGACCACCGCGTTGATGCCACCGCCCACAGGTACTCCAGACTGATTGCGGCGATCATCACGATTGAGACCTCGGCTGCCGTGCGGTATCTGGTGGTACCGAATGCCGTCGCCGCAGTGATGGTCGCCAACACCACCCACAAACCAACCACCAGTACCGGCTGCTTCCGACGCCACTGCAGCACGAAACCGAACAATGCGAGTGGAACGAGGACCACGTATTGAATGAAACCGAGTTTCGCTGGGATTGAGGGGCGACCCTCGCCGATATCGAGTCTCACCTGCTCAAGTGGCTGATAAAAACCCCACATGCGCGCAATTCGCGCAGGAACGATGACCGTCACTAATCGAGTTTTGTGATTCGAGATGTACGTCATCGCTCGATCGCGCACGACCACGTCTCGCTGAGATTCGTCAAGCAGCTCACCGTTCGGACCGTAGGGCTGTGGATACCCACAGCGAAGACTCCAGTAACCGAGATGGTTGCCGTAGTAAGTGTCGTCGCAATTGGCCTGAACCATGACCGTTCCTGTGCCGTCAGACAGCGTGAGAGGTTCCTCCATCACCATGTTGTTGCGAATCACCCACGGCGCAAGAACCAAACAACAGACAACGCCAGCGATCGTGTATCGGAAAATGCGCTCCCTCCATGGAAGCGGGGCTCTACACAACGCAACCGCCGCGACAATTGGGAGAAACAACAGAAGTTCAGCTCGAGACAACGCCGCTAATGCCGCAGCAACAGCAAAAAGGGCAGCGTTTCCTCGTGAGGGCTGACGCACAAAACGGAGTCCGAAGATCGTCGTCACAAAGGTGAAGAAAATCGCCGCGGTTTCGGACATCAGGACAAGATCGTTCACCCAAATGTTTGCGTAGACCGCTGTGAGAGATGCCGCGATCAATCCGACTTTCTCATTCCTCCATGAACGTCCGAGCAATCCCGCAAGCACAATCGACGCAGCGCCGAGGAAAATCGATGCAATTAGATGCGCGGAGATAGACGAGAAACCGAGTTTAGAGAACACTCCGAGATACATCACATAGACAGGAGGATGACCCGCCGTCGGTTCCACGTGCCCCACTGGTGTGATGACTTCAATAATCCGACCGTCGGACAGGCGTACTTGTTCGGAGCCCCCAAACAAGTACCGATATGGATCGATGAAGCCCTTCCCGTCAGCGAGGAGGTTGGCTGCTTCGTGGTAGTAGACAGCGTCTCCTCCAAGATCAAGTCCCGTCTTCGGTGCCCAAAGACTCATGCTCACAAAGCGACCAGTAAGCCCGACGACGACGATCAGTGCGAGTGCAACCCAGAACCGCGAAAGTCGACGACTCATGAAGTACCGGTGATGCAGTCATCGTGCTCAGTTACAGGAAAAAACGTCGGGAGGTCACCGAGCGATGCAACGACATCACCGAGTCGAGGTCCGGCGACTGGTCGAAGTGTGGACTCCACCCGCTTCAGCATTCCGCGTCGGTTGAGCCACCCGACACGGCTCACGAGCCAACCACCGTGCTCATAGACGTAAAACTTCTCGTCTGGATCGAATTCCCAAGGATGGCAGTAGGTCCACAACACAGTCTCGGGATCGGCACGACGAACTCCCCTTCGGCGCAGCGCTGCTGGGAGAAGCCGCAGATAGGTGCCCCCAAGGAAAGGAATCGTTGCGGGCCCCACCTTCATCACTGGACTCGGAAGTTCGATGAGTCCTGATGGCCATCGAAACGGAGTAACCGGCGCCCCGGGCCACCCGTAGAGCGGACTGCGGGCCGGGAGCACACTCGACGACGCAATGAACCCAAGTTCGGTCAGTAGTTCGGGAACCCACGGAGTACTCGGAATCAGCGAATACTGAGGAGCTCGGTACAGCGTGACTTCTGCTCCGGCGAGTTCCGAAAGAATTGCTTTCGCCTCACGATTATCCGAACGAAACCGTTCCGGGCCGAGCAGGTCGTTTGGGATGTGATGCAGTCCATGGACTCCGAGTTCGTGTCCGTCGGCTACGACACGACGGATGAGATCGGGGTGTCGAGACGCGAGTTCACCGACACAGAAAAACGTCCCCTTGATGCCGAGTTGACAAAGCCGATCAAGGATCCGGTCCGTAACGATTCCGACCCGCTCTTCCTGAACGGTCGGATCGGTTCGAAGGTCCTCAAAGTCGAGAGTGAAACTCACCGGCCGATCCATAAACCTCAAGTGTAGGCACCGGACCCCACGACATTGAGACCGCCGGAGTTGATCGTTGAGCTCATGCCAAGATAGGAGAGACGTTGAACCCCACGGGAGAGCGATGGCGTTGCAGGACACCAAAATTGCGCCCGACGCCCCCGCTGACACGGAAGCAACGGGCTGGCGACCAGGCCTTGACGGGCTGCGTGCCATCGCAGTTCTCAGCGTCATGGCCTACCACGAGCCCAATTTGGTGTTGGCCGGAGGATTCCTCGGCGTTGATCTGTTTTTCGTTCTCTCAGGCTTCCTCATTACTGGGCTTCTGCTTGACGAACACCGGCGCTCAGGGAAAGTCTCCCTGCGGTCATTTTGGAATCGTCGCGGACGACGCCTACTGCCTGCTCTGGCAGCCATGCTCCTTGCTGTAGTCGTTGTGACGACCCTGATCGGCGACGTCAACCAGCGACGCGACTTGCCGGGAGGACTTCTCTCTGCGGTGTTTTACGTTTCCAATTGGGATCTGATTGCACAGCACAAGAGTTACTTCGATCAGTTCACCTCTCTCTCGCCGCTTCAACATCTATGGAGCCTGGCTATCGAGGAACAGTTCTATTTACTGTGGCCAATCGTCGTTATCGCGTGCCTTTCGAGGAGTCGCAAACTCCTCATCGGAGTCACTGCTGTCGCAACACTCGTAAGTATCGGACTCATGGCTTTCTTCCTCGGCGAAGGGGACCCGTCACGTAGCTACTACGGCACCGACACGAGGATGTTCGCCCTGCTCATCGGAGCACTTGGAGCCATCTTCGCCTGGCAACTCCGGCCATCAGGAAGGAAGGCGTTCTTCGCCGGGGTCCTCGGCCTCGTAGCGCTCGCAGGTGCATTCCTCTTCATTCACGACAGCCACCGCTGGATGTATCGAGGCGGCTTCGTTGCCTTCGCGTTTGTTGCACTCGGCGTCATCATTCTGGCCTCCGGTAACACGATCGTTTCAAAAGCGATGGCACATCCCATTCTTCGAAAGATTGGGTTTCTCTCTTACGCGCTCTACCTCTGGCACTGGCCCATTCGCGTGTTCGCTACCGATGTCCGGATGCACCTCCCTGACACTCCTGCTGGGCAAATCGCTGGCATAGCGATTCGTTTGGCGCTCACATTTGCGATGGCCTGGCTTTCAATGGAACTCGTCGAACGATGGTTTCGACGTTCGCAACTTGGGGTCGCCCGATTCGGAATCGGTTGGCTTGGAATAGGGGCGTTACTCGTTGGGTTCGCCCTTCTTGCGGCCCCATCCGCAGGTTCGACAATCGCAACATCCATTGGTAGCGATCAAGCCGCCAGCCGCGAACGCACACTGGCAATTCCGAATGATCCCACACGACCATCTCTCCTCATCGTCGGCGACTCGGTAGCAATCACCCTCGACAACGGGATCCGCAAAGTGTTCGACCCAAAGGTGTCCATCGTTGGTGGCTCTGAACTCGGATGCGCCCTGTTACTTTCACCGAAAGCCATGACGTTCGATGGCAATTGGTCAAAAGACGGCACACAATGCCCCGACCACGACGACTATTGGTCGAAACTTGTCGAGGCACAGGACCCAGATGTTGTCATCCTCCTCGTGGGTGCATGGGACCTCTACTCACGCGATTGGGGCAACGGCCCTGTAGCCCCCGGAGATCGCGAATTTGATCAGAACTACAGCGTCGCTATCGATGCAACCCTCAAAGTTCTCTCCGCCAAAGGCGCAGAAGTCATCGTTCTCACTACCCCATGCTTTGAACCGGGACCAGGAGAACGTGCCGGACCGCAACATGACATCCAACGTGTGCAGAGAATCGCGCAACTGCAGCGCGAAGCTGTCGCCAGATTCAACGATTTGGAGCCCCAGACTCAGGCATCCATCGTTGACCTCCAGTCGGTTACTTGCGACAACGGATTCACTCAAAATCGAGACGGCGTAGCGTGGCGTCCTGACGGCGTGCATTTTTCTGTCGACGGTTCGAAGGTTGCCGCTCGGTGGCTTCTCGAAGCTTTGCCCGAGACTGCTCGATCACGTTTAGGTTTCCCCACCCGATAAAGCCCTGAAGAGCGCCTCTACGACAAGGCGCCGTCACGCTCCTGTGTCAGAATTACTAGGGGCTCAAGCAAATTGTGTAACAAGGGGATACGCAACCGATGACAGTGACGACCGGCGAAAAGGGAACCCCGGCAGACGATGCCGGCGCCGATCCCATAGCAGCGGCTATTGCTGCTGCGGTCGTTGATGACGGCCCGATCGACGCTGCAACGATCAACACGGTCAAGAAGTTGGACCATATGCCCGCACTTGACGGAATGCGGGGGCTCTTCGTCATCCTTGGCCCAATGCTGTATCACTTCGCTCCAGCGTTCATTCCCGGCGGAATGTTCTCACTCGATTTCTTTTTCGTCATGTCGAGCTTTCTCATCGTCTCTCTGGCCCTCAACGAATGGGATCGAACCGGAGGGTTCAAGGTTGGGGCCTATGCCTCTCGCAGAGTGCGTCGACTCATGCCCGCGCTCATGGTGTGTTTCGTGGTGGTGGCATTCGCAACCGCGTTCTTCATCCATCCCGGCCAGATTTCAAAGTGGACCTCAGGCACCACTGCAGGCATGGGATGGGTTGCAAACTGGAAAGAAATTTTCTCCCAGAACAACTATTTCGATGCTGACCAGTACTCGAACCCACAGCCGTTTCGACATGTTTGGTCATTTGCAGTCGAAGAACAATTTTACCTCTTTGCTCCTTTTTTCCTGATTCTTTGCATGCGCTGGATAGGCCGACAATGGCTCACGATTCTTTCGATAGCGGGTGCGGTTGGGTCAGCGATTTGGATGTCAATCGTTTTTGATGTGAACGACCCTTCAACTCTTGCACGTGCCTATTACGGAACCGACACACGCGCGTTTGCGCTCTTTCTCGGTATAGCGATGGCCGCGGTGTTCTCAAAGTGGGGTCCACCCCGAACAACTTGGGGCCACTGGCTCACACAATTGGTGGGACTGCTCTCCTCAATTGTGTTTGTCATATTTCTCTTTACCGAGAGCGAGAAATCTGCGTGGATGTTCGAATACGGAGGCTTCTTCCTCGTCGCGCTTTTGGCGGTATTCATGACGAGGTCCGTGACAACCAAGACCGGATGGATGCATTGGTTTTACACAAATCGCTTCTTGATGTGGGCAGGTCGACTCGGTTTTGGTTTGTACCTCTACCACTGGCTTGTGTACATCGTCGTTGACAGCGACAAGTCCCCCGATAAGCCGGGGCTCAATTCCTTCCGCGACCTTGCGCTCGGTTTTGGACTTACATTTCTTCTTGCTTGGCTCAGTTACAAATACATTGAGAAGCCCTTCCTTAAGGGACGCTGGCCCGGCTGGAAGTTTGCCGCCGGTATGGGCGGGGCAGTCATCCTCACGCTTTCCCTTTTGCTCTACGCCAACACGGTGCGCGCTCCGGGAGCCTCGGCGACCGATAGCCCTCTCGCCATTCAAGGCCAAGGCACGACACCTATCGCGCTTGGCGAAGGCAAGCAATGCGTTGCCCCCGCCGGCAGCGATCCCACGAGAATTCTCGTTGTCGGCGATTCGGTGATGTATCAAATCGGACTTGCCCTTGCCGACTGGTGCGCCGAGAACCCAGGCGAGATCCTCGTATTTAATGAGGCCCACCTCGGCTGTGGCACTACCCGTGGCGGGGAAAAACTCTATGAAGAAGGTCCGGGATCAATGGGTGATATTTGCGCCACATGGGCCGATCCAGTTGATCCGCGCCTTGTCCCCGATGCCAGCGTCGTCTCGTGGGTATCGGCAATCGACCTCTACCGTCCTGACGTCGTCTTGGGCTACGCGAGCCCATGGGATTCGATCGACCGCAAGGTGCCGCAACTTGGCGACGAGTGGCTTCGCCCCGGCGACCCTACCTACGACGCTTTTGTTGAGTCCGAATACAGCGAAGCTCTCGGCATTCTGTCCGCCCATGACTCCACTGTTGTCTGGTTGGTCTCTCCGCGTCTTGATCGAGCAAGCAAGTTCAACAGCCCTGACCGCATTGATCGGGTGAATGAAATCGTCTTGCCGTTGGTCGAAGGGCTGCCGAGATCGATAATCATCGATTATCAGAGCTATCTCGGACCCCGGGGCGGCACGAAAGACAAAACAATTCGAGCCGATGGTGTTCATATTCGCGCAGACAAACTGCAGACGGTGGCTGATTGGCTGGCCCCCCAGCTCATCGACGCTAAGCGCTCGAAAACGGACTGAGCCCCGTCGGCTCTTACGACGAGGCTCAGTCCAACAGAGGGAAATAACCTCGCTAGAGGGTTTTTTGCGCTTAGCGCGGTGGTGTGTAGAGCACCTGCATCTTGTAGAGCAATGCCGGACGGTCGGAACCTTCGGCCGCAATTTCGGCTTCGGTTGTGATGAGCGTCCCCTTGGGCTTCGCTTCAGCCTTCACGAGACGAGAACGCGCATGCACCTTGGCGCCGGCCGGAACTGGCGAAAGGAAACGGAGTCCTTCAGCGCCGTAGTTCACTGCGCTTCCGTTTCCAGCAATCTTCACCGGAAACGTTGCCAACTTCGGCATGAGACTCAGCGTGAGAAAACCGTGAGCGACTGGGCCACCAAACGGACTTTCCTTCAAAGAACGCTCTACGTCGATATGAATCCACTGACGATCGCCAGTGAGTTCCGCGAAATCATTGATCATTTGCTGCGACACCTCGATCGATTCACCCCACTCGCCGAACTCCTCGCTCGCAAGCGCATTAATCGCATCGATGTCGTCGAACCGCACCTCGGCCATGGACCACCCTCTCGTTCACGTGCATGCCGGGGGCTCCCAGCCTGCGGTGGGCGATAGTACCGGCAGATCTGCTTGGGTTCGCCACTCCCGGACTTCTGTTCGAGAACTCCGACATCAATGATTACCGCTGGGTAACCTTTCGTCGATGAGCACCACCGACGCCACCGCCATTGTTGACGAGCGAATTTCGACATTGCTCTCCGAGTTCGATCCGACCACAACCGACGAAGTCACCTTTAGGGGACGCCAGTACGACCTCGGTTTGGGATGGGTTCACTTCCCCGCCGGGCGTGGTGGCCTCGGACTCACTCCCACGCTTCAGAAGGAGATCGACCGCCGTCTTCGCGAGGCCGGAGCAAAGGCTATTGAGACTCGGTTCTTTTTCGGAATCACTATGGCAGGTCCCACGATCGCAACACATGGGACCGACGAACAATGCGCCACGTTGCTTCGACAACTATTCACCGGCGAGGACGCGTGGTGTCAGTTGTTCTCCGAGCCCGGCGCCGGTTCCGACCTCGCTGGTCTTGGTTGTCGAGCAGTTCGCGATGGCGACGAATGGGTCATTACCGGTCAAAAGGTATGGAACACCCTGGCCCACATTGCCAACCGGGGAATGCTTGTCGCTCGCACCGATCCCAACACACCAAAACACAAAGGACTTACGTACTTCGCCCTCGACATGCACGCACCCGGCGTCGAAGTCCGGCCTCTGCGCCAGATGACTGGCGAAGCAGAATTCAACGAGGTGTACCTCACCGAAGTGCGGGTACCCGACTCCGATCGCATCGGAGAAGTCGGCGAAGGTTGGCGCGTCTCGATGACAACTCTTGCGAACGAGCGCACCACCATCGGTGGTGGCGGCGGCGGAACACCACAACAGGGCTCGGGAGCAATCGCCGAAGCTCTTCGGCTCTGGGCCAGCGACGAATCGACCCATACTGCGGTAACTCGTGATCGACTTATGCAACTCTGGATCAATGCCGAAGTTCTTCGCCTCACGAATATTCGCGCATCACAGAACAGACGCATTGGCAACCCAGGTCCTGAAGGTTCGATTGCCAAGCTTCAGTTCGCAGAAGTGAACAAGGACATTTACGAGTTCTGCGTCGAACTTCTCGGAGCAAAGGCTCTCATTGACTATGACTACACGATGAAGCGCTCCGACCACATCGGCCTCATCGGCCCACCAGGATCTGGACGAAAGATGTTCTTGCGTTCTCGTGCGAATTCAATCGAAGGTGGCACCTCCGAGATTCAACGAAACATCCTCGGTGAACGCGTTCTTGGACTTCCCGGCGAACCGCGAGTTGATAAGGAACTCCCCTGGATCGACGTTCCCCGCAACTAATCACAGACAATGCGGATCTCACTCGATATTTCGACGAACCCAAGCGACTATGCGTTTTTCTTCGACATCCGCGTCCGTTTCGCCGAAACCGACGCCATGGGCGTCGCTCATCATTCCTCGTACGTCGCGTGGCTCGAAGCATCCCGAGTCGAGTTCCTACGTGAACTCGGAACCCCCTACCCCGAGATTCGGGCGCAAGGCTTCGATCTCGCAGTACTCGAATTATTTGCAAACTATCGCCGTTCAGCTCAATTCGACGATGTTGTGCGAGTTCATACGGGCATTTCTTCGTTTAAGGCCGCAACATTCCAGATGAACTATCTCCTCGTCGTCGAAGGCGAAGTCTGCGCGCTTGCCGCTACTGTGCACGGCGTTGTTGACGCCACAGGTCGCGCAACTAGGGCTCCATCGTGGATGCGAGAACTGCTCGCAGGTGCCTAATCTCAATCGCGAAAGACTGGTTTTCGACCTTCGGCCCGGGCAGCGACTGATTCATCCCAGTTCTTTGTCGTCAGACGTACGTATAACTGTGCCGTCATCTCATTGCGCATATGCGATCGAAAACTCGTTGACTCAAGTCCACCAAGAATCATCTTCTTTGTGAGCTCTATTCCAATCCGACTCAAACCAGCGATTTGCTCCGCAATCTCGATTGCGGTGGTGAGAAGTTCCGAGCGAGGAACAACTCTGGAGACAAGCCCAGCGCGCTCTGCTTCGTCGACTCTCATGTCTCGTCCTGTAAGCATCAGTTCGCTTGACCGTCCGGCTCCAATGATCCGCGGGAGGATGAAACTCAAACCAAGTTCGGTTGCAGTGAGACCGTTGTTAATACCAGCAGCCCGGAAATACGCTTCGGGCGACGCGACACGAATATCACAGGCTGCGGCGAGACAGAGACCGCCTCCGATTGCCGCCCCATTGATCGCGGCGATCACGGGTTGAGGCATGTCTTGGATCCCCAGAATGATGTCGTCGAGCAACTTTCCCGCTCGTTGAGCAATCACAGTGGGAGTCAATCCTTCAATATGCGGAATCGTTCCAGAAACCTTCTGGTCAGCTCCCGAGCAAAAACCCTCACCAGCACCAGTGATGATGACTGCTCGAGTGTCGTTGTCATGGGCAACCTGTTCCAGCTGCTCACGTAACGGCAACATCACGTCGAATGCCATGGCGTTCATACGCTCAGGCCGATTCAACGTGATGACGGTGACCGATGGAATGGGCTTGTTTACCAGTACGAACGACATCATTCCCCCTCTAGAGCACAGCGATGAAGGCACCTTAGCCACCACTTTTCAATAGATTTCGATCAATGTGGCCTATGACCCGTCAAGGGTGCACAGCGCAGAGCCCGCCAACCGGTAGCGTCAATTGCGGTTTCAGGCGTGTCTGTACTCCCCAATGAGTCGCTGCCTGCATCACCGTCACAGCGTGACTACAACGATCGACAACACCAGATCGGCGTTCTTTTGCCGGCGAAGGAGGCCCCCAATGGGTGCCCAAAGAACAAGTTTCGAAAAACTCCAACGAGATCGCGACAAAAAGGCCAAACAAGCCCTGAAGCGTGAACGCCGCCAGACCGGCGAGCCCCGCATCGGTGCCGACGGCGAAGAAGAACTCGTAGAACTCTCAACTGAAGGCGACCTTTCTGCAGCAGAATTACTTGCGCAGATTGAGTTGATCCACAAGCAGCTCGACGACAAAGTCATCGACTTCGATGAGTTCGAAGAGCGCAAGGCCGACCTCATGGCCCGCTTACCGATCGACTAATTCACTTCACGTACGTCGAGGCCAGGTCGCTCAAAACTGCAAGACATTCGCTTGAGCAGTTCTTGATGACATCAGCCACCGGCTCAATAGATTCGATACGGCCAGCAACAGCGCCGCCCAAAGCGAGTGCCGCATCCATATCGCCCCCGAAGTAAAGCTCGCTGTGGCGTGCCATGTGCTCCATCGCGTTTGTACTTGTATCAAATTCAAGCGCGTTACTTCGGTCAGTGCGAAGCACGCGAAGTGATGGAGCCGCATGCCGGTTCAGCAGCACCGTGTCAGTTTCCGCCGCATCAACAATCGCCTGTTTCCAGTTGTCGTGGATTGGGGATTCCAAAGTCGCCACCATGCGGGTACCCATTTGAATCGCCTCAGCGCCCAAAGCGAGCGCAGCAGCCATCGTTCGGCCATCGACGAATCCCCCTGCTGCGATCACCGGAACATTCACTTTGGAAGCAACCAACGGCAACAGCACCATGGTTGAGACGTCACTGGGATTTTTGAATCCCCCACCCTCTGAACCCTCGACGACGAGGCCATCGACGCCAGCATCAACAGCCTTGAGCGCTGCCCGAAGTGTAGGAACAACGTGGAAGACGGTGAGACCAGCATCTTTCAATTGAGATGTGTAGGTGCGGGGATCACCTGCGGAGGTGATCACAAACCGCACGCCTTGGTCGACAACGAACTCAACGATCGAAGGATCACGGACAAACGCCTGAGCAATGTTGACGCCAAATGGTCGGTCGGTCAGATCGGCCATCTTCACGATCTCACCTCGGATCGCTGCGAGGTCCCCCGACGATGTTTCGATGATTCCCATCGCACCGGCGTTGGAGACCGCTGATGCCAGTTGTGCTCGGGCGATGAAGCCCATCGGCGCCTGCACTATCGGAATTTCGATCCCGAGCATCCGGGTAATGCGGTTGTCAAACATGTTTCATCTTCCATCAGACTTGGAAAAGCCGAGCGAACCTGCAAACCCGCCGCGTGTCGCAGCGAACAGTTGCCCTAGCGCCAGCCGAAGCGTCAAACCGGCTCGTAGATCTCGTAGATGAGTCTGCCGCCGTCGCCAACCTGACCGCGCCCGAAGAGGTGGAGCGCATTGAGCCAGCGGTAGCGCTCGTCGCCTGCTTCAAACTCCATACCCACATAGACCGGGGCCTTCCCCATACCTGATGACCAATCCGCCCGCCCTTTATAGGCAAGGTAGATCGGTGCGCCATCGTCGGTCATGAGCGTCATCCGGATATCGAACGTGCCCACACCCTGCGCATCGATCGCCAGCCAATCGGCTGCGGCATGACCTACAAGGCTGGCGCTGAGCCGAGGACCCTCGATACGGGCCTCATTGATCTCTTGAACAATGCGGGTGCCCGCTGGGGTGGCTCCGAGCATGTAGAGGCCGTCAGAGGCGACGGTAAGGGTCAAGGTGGCAAAGGGTTTCAGTTCCATCCTGTGATCATTCCATGTGGCTGCCCGGAAGGAGCGGTTTCTCTGACCTAGGCCAGAGGCGACAAGCGTCGATTCGTTCTTGCGCCCACGGCGTGGGAGCGTGGAGGCCGACCGGAGCGGTCGAGGAGAGCAACTGATGGACGATTCGACCGAGAACACCACCTTCGCCGATCTGGCACTTCGACCTGAATTGGTCGAGGCATTGTCCAGCCTTGGCTACGAAGAACCGACCCCAATTCAGCGTGAATCCATTCCGCCGTTGATCGCCGGCCAAGATCTCCTAGGTCAGGCAGCAACAGGAACGGGCAAGACCGCAGCGTTCGCATTGCCGATGCTCCAGCATCTCGAAATCGACAATCGATCAAAGAACCCAACCGGTTTAATCCTCGTCCCCACCCGCGAACTCGCGATGCAGGTTTCTGAAGCTGTTCACAAATACGGGCGTGCCTTGGGCGCTCGAGTTCTACCTATCTACGGCGGACAACCGATCGGTCGGCAACTCCAAGCACTAAGCCGGGGCGTCGATGTCGTTGTCGCGACTCCTGGGCGCGCTGTCGACCACATCAAGCGGGGAACCATTCCACTCAAGAACATCGCAATGGTTGTGCTCGACGAGGCCGACGAAATGCTCGACATGGGATTCGCTGAAGATCTCGATGCCATCCTTGGCGCGCTGCCCACTGAGCGTCAGACCATTCTGTTCTCCGCAACCATGCCCAAACGAATCGAATCACTGGCACGACGACACCTCTCCAACCCCACGACTATTCGCATTGAGGCACCAGTTGTTGCGAAGGGTGATGTACCGAAAGTTCGTCAACTCGCGTTCATGGTGCCACGGTCGCATAAGCCCGCTGCACTTGGTCGCATTCTTGATGTCGAAGCCCCTGCGGCAGCAATCGTCTTTTGCCGCACTCGCGTTGAGGTTGACCAACTCACAGAGACTCTGAATGGACGCGGCTATCGCGCCGAGGCGCTTCATGGCGGAATGAATCAAGAGGGACGTGATCGAGTCATGGCTCGCGTCCGCAGCGGCAACGCGGATCTCCTTATAGCAACCGACGTTGCGGCTCGCGGCCTCGATATCGACCTACTGACACATGTCGTGAACTACGACGTGCCTTCTGCGCCTGAGTCCTACGTCCACCGTATTGGGCGCGTTGGCCGAGCGGGACGTGAAGGGGTTGCCATCACACTCGCTGAACCACGCGAGCATCGCCTACTCGAAAATATTCAGCGCGTGACTGGTGACAAGATTGCGATCGAGAAGGTTCCGACGATTTCCGATCTTCGCAATCGACGCATGGAACTCACACTCGGAACACTTCGCGAAACGCTGCTTGACGACGATCTCGATCGTTACCGGACGATCGTCGAATCGCTGACTGATGAGTTCGATTTGTTCGAAGTTGCACTCGCTGCGGTGAAACTCACCCACGAAGCGACAGCTGGGGCTGAAGACGAGGTTGAAATTCCAGAGGTTGAGGTGCGCCGCGCCAAGGATCGCAAGAACGACCGGGGCGACCGTGGTGACCGGGGCGACCGCGACAAAAAGGGAAAGAAAAATAAAGACCGCTCAATCGGTGTTGATTCAACCCGCTTGTACTTCCCCATCGGACGCTCAGCACAGGTGCGTCCGGGAGACCTCGTCGGTGCCATCACCGGCGAAACTGGCCTCGCCGGCAAACAAATTGGCTCCATCGAAATCGCGGACAAGTTCTCGCTCGTCGAGGTTCCGGAGCAATCAGCAGATGACATCATTCGGGCGATGAAGAAGACGACCATCAAGGGTCGCAAGGTTGTCCCGCGTCGAGAGCGTTTTCAGCGTTTCGAACGCTGATGATTTGAAAACTCAGGCCTCTACGCTTGCACCATGCCGGACGACGTCATCCTCCAAACCGTTCCCCTTGGCCTGCACTGGCCAACGATCGATCCGTTTCTCTTCTGTGCCCATCACGATGACCACTACCCCGCCGGGAATGCGCAGTTAGGTCCGGACGCTTCACTAGAGGGCCGCAACATCGGTTCAGACTTTGAGGGCATTGACGGATGGCGCATGTACCACGGGTCGGTCGTCCCCGGGTTTCCGCAGCACCCTCACCGTGGTTTCGAGACCATCACCTATGTCCGAGTGGGAATCTGCGATCACTCCGATTCCCTTGGAGCTATCGCCCGATTCGGTGAAGGTGATGTGCAGTGGCTCACCGCAGGTTCAGGCATCGTGCACTCCGAGATGATGCCGCTGCGAAATCAATCGCAACCAAATCCACTTGAACTTTTTCAGATCTGGTTGAACCTTCCCGCTGCCGACAAAATGTGCGATCCCTCGTTCACGATGCTCTGGACCGAACACGTTCCGAAAATTCGTCGCATCGATACCGATGGTCGCCTGGTTGAAGTTGTTGTCATCGCCGGCGCCTTCGGCGAAACCGGTCCTCTCACTCCTCCCTCGGATTCCTGGGCCTCAAAGGATTCCGCCGACGTCGCCGTTTGGCACCTCCATCTTGATCCAGGAACGTCACTAGAGCTCCCTCCCACACGATCGGCAGAGACCATTCGATCGCTCTATGTTTTCGATGGCGACGGCGTGCAGATCGGCGATACGCATTTGGGATGCGACACCGGTTCGGTGCTTCGCTCTACCGAATCCACACCGCTTCACTCCTCGGGCGGTGCTGATTGCCTCGTGCTTCAGGGTCGCCCAATTGGTGAGCCCGTTGTGCAGCAGGGTCCATTCGTGATGAATGACGAAGCGGGCCTGCGCCAGACGTTCATCGATTACCAACGCACAGGATTTGGCGGATGGCCATGGCCGGTCGATGGCCCCGTACATGCCGCAGACCGCAAGAGGTTTGCGGTGCATCCCGATGGTCGTGTCGAAGAACCGATCGAAGCCAACACCGCCCCTACGTGACCCGATAGCGTCAGCGACGCAGAATCCATCGCAGTTGTTCCGGGGGGATCAATGGCACACGAGACACGAAGCGATATCGACCTTCTTGATGGCGAGTGGTACGCGCGTCAGCCCTACGAGCAATGGGCGTGGATGCGCGACAACGCCCCGGTGTACTGGGACGAACCGAATCAGGTGTGGGGCATCACTCGGTACGAGGACGTGCTCGCAATTGAGAAAGACGCGAAGACCTTCTCGTCGATGCGATCACCGCGACCCCACGGCGACGCTCTTCCAATGATGATCTCCATGGATAACCCAGAGCACCAACGTCGACGTTCGCTGGTGAACAGGGGCTTCACGCCGAAGAGAGTGCAAGCACACGAGAAAACCATTCGAAAGATCTGCTCAAAACTCATTGACGACGTTTCGGCCAAGGGCGAATGCGATTTCGTATGGGATATCGCCGCCCCACTTCCCCTTCTTCTGATAGCCGACATGCTTGGCTTTGAGCCAGACGCCTACGACGACCTCTTGCGATGGTCCGACGACATGATTCGCGGAACAACCGGCACGCCAACACCCGAGGTGCAACTCGCAGCTCTTAACGCAGGCATTGAATTCCGCGAGTATCAGTTACGAGTCATTGCCGACCGTCGATCCCGTCCCCCTCAGGATGATCTCATCAGCACATTGGTGAACGCCGAGATCGATGGACACAAACTTGATGATGAATCGATCGTGAGCGAAACCTTGCTCATCCTCATCGGCGGCGACGAAACCAGTCGTCATGTCATCACCTGTGGAATGCTCGCACTGCTTGAGTTCCCCGACCAGCGAGCTCTGCTCTCTCAGCAGCCGGACCTGATCGAGACAGGCGTCGAAGAACTCTTACGTTGGGTCTCACCGATCAAGAACATGTCTCGAACAGTCACAGCGCCGGTCAACCTCCACGGGGAACACCTCCGAGAGGGTGACCAAGTGATGCTGTTCTATCCATCAGCAAACCGTGATTCTCGTGTTTTCGAGAACCCGGACCAACTCGATGTGCGGCGCTCTCCCAACCCTCACCTTGCGTTTGGCTTTGGGCCGCACTTCTGCCTGGGCGCATCACTTGCCCGACTTGAGTTGAAGGTCATGTTCGAAGAATTACTGCGTCGGCTCCCTGATATTCAACTTGCATCATCAGAACCGCTTGAGTTCCGAGCATCGAACTTCATCAGCGGACCAGAATCAATGCCCGTCCGATTCACTTCCTCGAACTGAGAGGCGTATCACATGAGTTTCCATCCCGATGAAGTACGCGCCGCGTACGACAACTTTGTTGCAGTCGGCGACAGTGGCGACTGGAATGCATGGGCAGATCTTCACACTGTCGATGGACTATGGGTTGAGCATCACCTCGGAACCTTCCGAGGCCGCGAAGAGATCCGAAAGGCAATCGTCGATGTGATGGCCCAGGCTCCATCAACGATGGAATTCCCGATCGAGTGGGTCGTTATCGACGGCAACCGTGTTGTGTACTACCCGTGGCAGGTCCTCCCCCACCCGGCAGGTGGCGAGCCATTCCGCTTCAGCTGCATCACGATCCTTGAATATGCAGGAGATGGCCAGTTCTCTTACCAAGAGGACGTCTATAACCCCACTGAAGGCGAACGCGTCTTTGGTCAGTGGATAGCCGCCGGTGGCCGCCTCCCGGGGCAGGGTTAATCGTTAACGACTGAGCGTGACACCGGCGGCACTTGCTGCCTGTCCGTACCAGTCCGCAAGTGAATCCACTGTCTCGTGAGCATTGAGTCCGCTGGGATTCGGAAGAATCCAGAGCTCGGAGCCTTCGAACATCTCTTCGGCGCGTCCAATCACAACCTTCGCGTTCCCGAACGCTTGCCTATAGGCCGTGACGCCGAGAATGGCCACCACTTTTGGCTTCCTCATGCGGACTAGTTCGCGAAGCAAGTTGCCGCCATCGAGAAGTTGTTGTTTCGACAATTCGTCGGCCCTGGCAGTGGCTATCGGGCAGATGTTTGAGATTCCGATTCCCTTGCGCTCGAATTCAGTACGAACATCGGGTGGCAGTCCACACGATGCATCAACATCAGTAGTGGTGATGCCTGAGCGATACAACGCCGGCCAAAACCTATTGCCGGGACGAGCAAAATGGGCATTCACCGCTGCGGTCCACAGTCCCGGGTTGATACCAACGAACAGAAGACTGATCTTCTTGGGAAGAACATCATCAACCGTGTGCCCGTGAAACGACGCCAACTCCTGCTTCGTCGGTCGGCGACCTTCTATGAACTCGTGCCGCTTCGTCACAGCTTTCAGATCGCTGCAATGTCTGTCGGCGAGAGCTTTCGATTTTCGATGTCGAGAAAGCCATCACTCGAGGTGTAGGTATCTTCGCCGGTGAACAACCCGTCGTCTCCGATAGGCCACAACACACACATTCGCGCTTCGTAGAGATAGTGCGCATCGACATCGTCGACAGGTACTCCGCGTGCGGCGAGAGTTGCACCCGGATACGCCATACGCATTGTTCCCTCGGTCACGATGCAATGCCGGTCGACTACCAGCCATTCGGTATCCAGCTGCAATTTCTCAGCGCCCGAAGCAGCGAAATCCTCATAGAACTTTTGCACTGTTGACTTTCCAATGAGATCTCCGCCGCCGTTTGGGATCGAATGCATGTGGTAGTGCGCATGCTCTGAAACTGTCGCCATGAGCTTTTCCATGTCGAGGGATGCTTCGGCCTGTTGATGTTGCAACAGCAATTCGAGATTGCGACGCAAAACCGGGTCGGATTCGACCTTGAGACGCTCTTCTACCTTTTCCCACGTGACTCGTTGATCGATAACCATGTCCCCTCCTGCGGATTGTCTGCTCTCAGTTGTAGCCGAATCGCACAACTACATCCCGAGTTTGTCGACACGAACCGGCACGCCTGAGGCTCGAGGCATTGCCGTCAGTGGGTCGACATCGACGCGAGAACTGGTCAGGGTTCCCGTGAGCGAGCCCGGGTGTCCATGAGTTACAGAAACAACCCCAGGGCGGAGGGTCTCATCGATCCCTGCAGTCGCCACCAGCGAGCCGTGATCAGTCGTCAGTGCCACCCAGTCGCCGTTGACAATCCCCCGGTCCGATGCATCGTCGGGATGAAGGACAACCACTGGTTCGTCGCCCGAACCCGCGAATCGGACAGAGTTGCTCCATGCCGATTCCCGGCGAGGTACGAGCAGGAGACCAACCTCAGGACCCTTGTGTAGCGCCAGACGCTCGACAAAGGCCTCAGGTGCGATTCGCCAACGACTGTCGACAAGCATTCGCTCCCGTACCCAGCCGTAGGTCGGCGGCAGATCAACACCGCGGGAACCAGCGCTGATCACATCGGATGCATCGAGTGGGCCGTGTCCAAGCAGCCCAGCCAGAATTCCCTCGTCGGAAAGGGCATCGAGAGGAGCGGCGCCGAACATCGGCCGCTCAGACCTTGCCGCAAGCGACCCAAGAATCCACCATACGGGGCGCCGGTCCGCGTCGGGCTCAACGACTGGTGCCGTGAACTGCATTCCAGAACGAAATGCCACCTGTTCGGCCAAGGTGAGATCGGCGCGCTCAAGTTGCCCGGCGGCCGGGAGTACATGGGTGGCCAGATCGCACAGTTCTGTATCGGCCACATCGATAACGACGAGTGCATCGAGTAACGCCGCAGCTTGACGAAAGCGATCCGGTTCAGGAAATGCAGAAAGCGGGTTGCCTCCAGTCACGACCAGGACCTTGAGTCGTCCAGCTTCGATTTCGTCGACCATCGCAGCAACGGGCAATTGCCCAGCGATCCGGACCAGCTCAGGGCGCGAGGTCGGACCATCGAGGGCGGGAGTGCCCGGACGAACTGGGGCCAACCGATTGACAACCCCTTCGTTGAAGCGCATCCCGCCGACGACATCAAGGGAGTTCGTCATCACCAAGAGGACCCAACGGAGCCACTCGACAAGGATGCCGTCGATTGCCATGGTGGTACCGGTGCCGCAGAACATCGCAACGCGACCAAAGTTTGACCGCAGTTGCGCAACAAGTTCATCAATCAGTTCGCGGCTGCATCCTGTGGCAATTTCAGCGGCATCGAGCGAAAACGGACGTACTGCCTGAGCGAGTCGATCAACGTCACTGTCATGACACGTCGCTGCGAGAGAATCGCGACACCGCTCATCGTCGAAAAGTTCACGCACGAGTGCAGCGAGCAGGATGACATCTGATCCTGGTCGGACTTGTAGATGATTGTCGGAGAGGGCTGCCGATTCAGTTCTTCGGGGATCGATTGTCCAAACCTGCCCACCAAGCGCCTGATTCTCGCGGAGTCGACGCACAGGATCGGCCAACGTGGTTCCGTAACCATGAGACACCACGGGATTCGTTGCTAGCAGAATCAGTAATCGCGAATGCTGCGGTTCCCACACTGGATTAAGCATCGGATGACCAGCCACTGCTTCGGCAGCAACAAGTACAGGAGCGTTGTCGACTGTGGCCGCCGTGTAAAACGATGTGCTGCCCACTGAGGCCATCCACATTCCGCAAGCAACCTGACCAGCGGAGTCGTAGGCAAGTCCTGTGGCGAGATAGAGACCTATCGAGTCTGCTCCGTCAATACTTTTACTCTCGTCAATGATGGTCGCGAGATCGTCAAGGACTTCATCCCATCCGACAGTTGTACCGCGAAGCCGAGGATGATCGAGCCGATTAGGAGAATGGTGCCATCGCGGAAGCGCTCTGCCCTTTTCGCATGTGTACCCGCGCGATATCGGGTGCTCGGCATCGCCGCGCACCTTCACGACTTGACCTTCATCGACGGAGACGACGATGCCGCAGGCTGCAGCACAAATTCGGCAGAAGGAAAGAAGTTCAGACACTGAGGAGAATCAACGCTCGTCGAGAATCGATGGATCAGCGCGGAGTTCTAACCGAGCCATTGCTTCCCAAAATCCGATAAAGCCATTTCCATCGCTCTGCCGACCGCGTTCGAGCCACCATTCAGGAACTGCTGATTCCGTTCGGCCACCAGCCGCGCGGATATGCCACGCCCGTTGACAGCGCTGCTCGAGTGCCACTGCGCGCTGGTGAACTGCGCGAATCGTTGAACCGAGAACAAACACGCCATGTCCAGCGAGGAGCGCGAGGTTTGCATCGCCCATTGCAACAACGGCGTCGTGGGCAGCAGTTGAGTTATCGACACCACCACCGTATTCATCGATGACGATGAGGTCGCCACCTCCGCCGAGGCCAGAACTCTGGTCGTAGACGGGAGGAACCTCTCCCATGTCTGCCCATACCGTTCCGTAAAGCGGATGACTGTGCATCGCCACGCCGACATCTTCTCGGAGCTTATGAAGTTCGAGATGCAACGGGATACCCAAAGGGGCAGGCCACTCCCCCTCGATGACTTTTCCGTCGAGGTCGATCCTGATGAGTTGCGAGGGACGGAGTTCGTCCCAGGTTATGAACCACGGATTGCAGAGCAAGGTGCCATCGCCAAGATTCACCGTGATGTGGCCGGCCAAATGGTCGGCATATCCCTCTCGCCATAGTGCTCTCGCCAACAGCACAAACTCTTGGCGAAGCGTCAATTCTGGAAGCAGTTGATCCGGTGTTGGCGTGAAACCCATAGTGATCCCCCATAGAGAACTCCGTCTCTGCCCGAGAGCAGGAGGCCGAGTCAGATGCAGTCCCCCGACACTAGAGTCCGCCCATGCGATTTACAGGGAAACGAATCTTTGTCACAGGCGCAGCCGCTGGAATCGGCGAAGCCACCGTCAAACTTTTCCGCAAGGAAGGCGCCCAGGTCGTGGGGGTGGACGTTGCCGAGGCTGAGGGAGTTGGCTACTGCGACGTCTCCAATCCTGAATCGGTGACCGCTGCCATGGACGCTGCCATCGCAGAACTTGGGGGTCTTGATGTCCTCGCCAACGTGGCGGGCGTCAACTGGTTTTCCAAAATCGATGACATCACCCTCGACCTCTGGAACCGTCACCTCGCGGTGAACCTCACCGGTCCGATGCTTGTCACCCAGGCTGCACTTCCTTACCTGCGAGCCTCGACCGGCAATATCGTGACGGTCGGTTCCATCTCGGGCCTTCAGGGACAGCCCTACAACTCGTCGTATTGTGCGTCGAAGGCCGGACTCATCATGTTTATGAAGGCACTTGCCGTTGAACTTGCTGCCGACGGAATCAGAGTGAATCTTGTGTGCCCGGGCGGAGTCGATTCCGCAATGTCCACCAACGCCCTTTCGAATATCAAGGGCGATATCGACTTCAGCCACTTCCCCAAAATGATGGGTGTGCTTCCCGGCATGATGGCACCGGTGAAGATCGCTGAAGCGCTTGCCCACCTTGCATCAGATGCCGCAAGCACCACAACAGGAGCATCCCTCGTCGTTGACAACGGGACGCTGTGGTCATGAACACATCTTCCGAGGTCGACCAGATTCACCAATTAAAGGCGCGCTATTTCCGTCTAATGGACACAAAGCAGTGGGATCTGCTTCGTGACGTCTTTACGGTCGATGCTCGGATCGATACAACTGAAGACAGTGGCACCGTTATCGACGGCGTCGACGACTACCTGCCGTTCCTGATTTCCCAAATCGGCGATGTCATTACCGTTCACCACGGCCACATGCCAGAGATCGCATTCGTCGATGACGATCACGCAACCGGTATCTGGGCGATGGAAGACGAACTGTGGTGGCCCGAAGGCCAACCCATCAAATATCTGCACGGATACGGCTACTACCACGAGACCTATATCCGAACCGCTGACGGGTGGAGGATCAGTTCACTGAGGTTGACGCGGCTTCATCGAATTTTTGAATTCGCCGACTAACTCACGACCAACGCAGTAGCGGCTAGTCGAGCAACTTGGCTTTTGCAGCCGTGTATTCCGCATCTGTGAGTGCTCCAGATGCATGCATGTCTCCCAGTTTCTGAAGTTGGGCGACATGATCACTTGCATCGTCGCTAGTGAACCGAGACGCGATATTGGTCCATGTCTTTGCGACGGAATTTTTCATGCTGTCAACATCGACATCGAGTTGCACGTCCGGGAACTCAGCAAGTGAATGACTGCGGAGGTATTCAAGGCCGAGGGCCACGACTACTCCGATAATGATCACTGACCACCAAAGCCGCAGCGCTGGGGATGGCACGATGAGCAGCACAAGAAGGTACAGAACTGCAGCACCCACCCAAAACACGGTTCGGTCTGCGTTGAGTACTGGGGCAGCAGTTCGGCGAGCCCACGTGGCGATGCGGTTCGGGCCGATGATAAGCATTCCCGCAACGATGATTGCACCCCAGGTAATCAGCAACCACGCTGTGTCGAAAAGCAACTCCGACAAGATCCCGAAAATGATCTTTCCAGCAACGCTGTACTGGGGGTCGGTAATGATCGAATCGATGTAGTTGCCGGTAAGCCTGCGCATGGTCGTGAGCAGTAAACCAACAACGATGATCGACCATCCAACGTTGCGCAACGTGAGACGGCGACGACCGCGAGCAAGCCATACAGCCAATGCGTACAAAGCAACGATGAGGACAAAGAGGATTGGGCCCAAAATGTTGACGATCTTGACCGCGTTCTGAATGGAGGCCAGTGAGCTCGATTCAAAGATCGTGATTTGACCAACATCAGCCGGAAGCTTGTCCATCACCGTGGCGGGGATTCCGAGATCGGTTCCGACGATTCGAACGATTTCACCTATATCGAGTGTGACCTGGCCGTCTTTCGTGGACCCCACTCTTGTTTTGTCCTCGAGAACATTGACGAGGGCCTGATGGGCCTTCTCGTTGACTGTGTGCCAGATCTTCAGCACCTGGTCGGATGACAAGATCTTCTCGACAGCCGTTGCGGCCGGAGTGCGGATTCCGGCAGCCAATGGACCGGCCACTCCCTTCCAACCTTCGGGGAGTTTGTCCGATAGTTCTCGCTGAACGTCAACGTTCGAATAGATCTGATCGACGATGTAGGTAGATAAAGCCGCCTGCACCTTGGGTTCAGCGAGAATCTTGTCGCTGGCAGCTACCCATTTCGGTGTGCTTAGGATCTGGCGCTTCACCCAAACGTCTGCGGCGGTACCAAAGAGCAGAACCGATGCCAGCAGAATCAACAAGAAGATCCCGATACGCCGCCGGCGTCCTGAATGGATCGATGGAGAAACTGTCTCGTCAGTTTCTGAATCAGAAGTCGTCGAAGTCATGACAGAGAGTCTGCCCCGAAGAAGGTTCGTTTTCAGGGATTCTCAGAACGGGCCTCAGCCTGTTTCGGGGGTGAACTCAATCTCCACCCGGTCGTACGCACGGGTGAAGGTGGCCCCGAGAATCTTCGGCTCTGCGCCGGGCGCGAGCCTCCAGTCTGGAATACGCCGCAACAACTCTTCGAACATCACCCGAATTTCGATTCTTGCGAGCGATGACCCAAGGCAGAAATGCGTGCCGAAGCCAAACGCCACGTGATGATTATGCGATCGATTCACATCGAAATTGTCTGGATCTGCAAATACTGACTCATCACGGTTCGCCGAGGCGTACATCAACAGGAGCTGATCGCCCCTCTTGATGTTCTTTCCCCGAAACACCAAGTCTTTTGTTGCCGTGCGACGCATATTGAGAATTGGCGTCACCCAGCGGATGAATTCCTCAACTGCGGTCTGCCCGAGAACGATCGGATCCTCTATCAAAATGGAACGTTGGTCAGGACGTAGCGCTAGTTCGCGAATGACAGCCCCAATCACTGTCCGAGTCGTTTCCGCTCCCCCGTCGAGAAGCAGCAAGCATTCAGAGATGATTTCTGCATCGGTCCAGAGTCGACCGTCCACTTCTGTCGTCGCCCAGATCGAAATGAGATCTTCCTGCGGAGAGGCACGACGGGCGTTGATCAACTCAATCGTGGCGCCAGAGAATTCCATGATTGCATTCATCGAGAGTTCTGAAAAAGGGGCGGTCGAACCATCGGCTGGGTTCTGCCCCGATTCGTGCATGGTCACCTCTGACCACTCTCGAAGTTTCGGCCAAAGTTCACGGGGAAATCCGAGTTTGTCGCCAATTAATATTGCGGGAAGTGGCGATGCAAGCGACTCAATCGCTTCACAACTTCCCTTTGCAGCAACCTCGTCGATCAGTTCATTGACGATTGAGCGAATCTTTCCTTCGATCTGCTTAACCGCACGCGGGGTGAACTGTCGAGCGACCAGCATTCGCTGTTGCTGATGTTCTGGGTCGTCACGGTTGATCATCGACGTATCGTCACGTTGGTCAGTCGCTGGTCGAGAGCCGTCTTCAGAGGTGAAGTCCTGCCAGTTTTTTTCGACCTCAACGATGTCTTCGTATCGAGAGATTCCCCACAATTTATGAACGGGGTCCCAGTGGACCGGATCGTTCTCGCGCAGCCACCGGTACGCGGCCCAAGGATCCACGTAGAACTGTGGATCAAGAAGGTTGATGTACGGAGTTTCGGTGGCAGTCATACGCCCTCCCCATGGTCGTTTGCGTGCGTTCGCAATTCTTGCTCAGTCTGGCCAGCCACTGCGCCCGATTTCCGCAGTTGTCTGGCCCTGGCACTTGCCTGTCGGTGACTCAGCAACTTGACTTGGCTGCGCCGTGATCCGCTAAGCAGCACGTCTAGAGGGAACAATGACACGCACTTCTCAGGCCGAGACCGGTTCAACCGACGTCGTCGTTGTCGGCGCTGGTTTCGCGGGCCTCTATATGCATCACCGCCTGCGAGCGATGGGGCTGATGGCCGTCGGGATTGAGGCTGCAGGTGACGTTGGCGGGACGTGGTGGTGGAACAGGTACCCAGGCGCCAGATGCGATATCCGTTCGCTTGATTACTCCTATTCCTTCGACGCTGACCTCGAACAAGAGTGGAACTGGAGCGAGAAGTACGCCACGCAGCCCGAGATCCTCTCCTACGTCAACCACGTCAGCGATCGATTCGATCTCCGTCGCGATATTCGTTTTGAGACTCGCATGACCTCCGCACGCTGGAGCGACTCGGCCAATGAATGGACGGTTGAGACCGATCACGGCGACCAATGGACTGCTCGGTTTCTCGTCATGGCCGTTGGCGCACTCTCAGCAGCAAAAGAGCCTGAGATCGACGACATCGCGTCGTTCAATGGATCGATAGTTCACACTGCAAAATGGCCCCATGAAGGAGTTAACTTTGCGGACAAGCTCGTTGCCGTCATAGGAACTGGATCGTCGGGAATCCAGAGCATTCCGCTCATCGCACAACAAGCACGCCATCTCACCGTCTTCCAGCGCACGCCAAACTTTGCTGTTCCTGCCCAAAACGGCCCTCTTGATCCAGAGATGGTTGCGTCCCTTAAGCAGAGGTATCGCGAGCATCGCGCCGAGCAGCGCGTTTCGCACGGAGGTGTCGTCAGTCCATCGCCTGAACAATCAGCACACGAGGTTGCGCCCGATGAGCGCACGATGCGCTTCGATGCCATCTGGGAAGAAGGAATGCTTTTTGGATTCCTCGGAAGTTTCAACGATGTGATGATCGATCCCTCAGCCAACGCGATCGTTTCGGACTACCTCCGCGACCGAATTCGCTCCATCGTGTCTGATCCCGCAACTGCCGAACTGTTGTGCCCAACCTCTTACCCCGTAGGCGCGAAACGCCTCTGCCTTGACACGGGTTATTTCGAGACATTTAACCGGCCGAACGTGTCACTCGTTGATCTCCGATCCACCCCAATCACGCGACTCATTCCAAACGGCATTGAGACAACCGAGTCTCTTCATGAGTTCGATGTAATCGTCTTTGCCACCGGTTTCGACGCAATGACCGGGCCGCTTCTTGCTCCTGAGATCATCGGCAAGGACGGAGAAACACTTCGAGACGCATGGAGCGCAGGACCACGAACCTATCTGGGTCTCACATCCCATGGCTTTCCAAACATGTTCATGATCACTGCCCCAGGAAGTCCCTCGGTCATGACAAACATGCTCGTCAGCATCGAACAACACGTCGATTGGAGCTCCGAGGTCATCGCATGGATGGCCGAGCATGGAGTTCAACAAATTGAGCCCGATCTCGAAGCACAAGATGCGTGGGTCGATCATGTCAATGAGATCGCAAACTTCACGTTGTTCCCCAAGGGCAACTCTTGGTATTTGGGAGCAAACGTTCCGGGAAAGCCCCGCGTGTTTATGCCCTATATCGCCGGCGTCGGCCCCTATCGCGAGATCTGCGATGGGGTCGCCAGTGACAACTATCGAGGATTCACATTCCAATAAAGAGTTTGGCCACTAACGAGTTCGGCATCAGGTACCACTCGAAAGTTTTGCTTAGGGAATGCGACCGAATGACATGATCGGACCGTAGGTCCACCATCCATTCATCGGTGTAATCGCTACCCCACGGGCAGTGTGAAGGATCTGGTTTCCACCGATGTAGATGGCCACATGCTCCGAGCCACCAACGCCCCAGAACACGAGATCGCCTGGTTGCAACTGCGATTCCGAAATTCGGATGGTCGATTTGTACATCGCTCCGCTGTAGTGCTGCAGCGAAATACCCACCTGGAGGAACGCCCATCGGACGAACCCAGAACAATCGAAAACATCTGGACCTTCAGCAGCCCAAACATAACCAGCGCCCAACTTTGTGCGTCCTGCCGCGATGGCTCCGGCAGCCTCGGGCCGCACTTGCCCTGGATTCGGATTCGGCGCGGCGGTGGCACGACCACCAGAGGAACCTGCCGCTGCGGCACGGGCGGCTGCGGCTGCGGCAGCGATTCGCGCATTCTCCGCCTGAACGAGAACACGTAGTTCTCCCTGAACCCTCGCGTTGATCGCCGCTTGTTGGTTAGTGGCCTCGTCAGCAGCCTTCTTAAGTTGCTCAATCTCGGCAGCTTTCGCCGCCGAGGCATCCTCTGCAGCCTTTAGACGAATTCCATCTTCTTCGGCCTTTTGACGAGCAGCATTAAGTGCATCGACAAGATCCTGACGACTTCCAGAAAGTGACTGGAGATAGGAACGCTTCTGCACGCCCGTACTCGCATCGTTCGAGATGAGGGCATCGAACTCGGGGCTGTCATTGCCCGACTGATAGGCCGCAACTGCATACTGGCGAAGATCCTCACGGCGCTCGTCAGCCTCGGCTGCGGTTTGAGCAGCGAGTACCTTCGCAGCGTTTACCTTCTCTTGTGCCTGTTGGAGTTCGTAGTTCGCCTTTTCGTACTGGCCGTTAAGTTCTTGCTGGCGATCCTGAAGTTGCGCTAACTGCTCGCCAATCCGCGCCGCTTCGGCCTTCTTGTCCGAAAGAGGATCGGCGCTCGCTGGCCCAACGACGACGGCACCGAGAAGAAGAGCGACTGCAGCACCGAGAGAAAGGACACTGAGCCGCAGAGAACGAGAACGCTTCACGGATGACACCTTGTCACCCTTTGACACGCCCCGCGCGTACCTAGCAACGCTGGAAAAGCCGAGTTCCTCGGCAGGGATCGGGCCCCGGCGCTGGGGCGATGCTTCGCAATCCATGTTTCAGAATCTTTACAGACCACCCCAAACCCTGCAACGCGGACGCTTGATTCCCCACCCCATGGACCTCCCGTGCCCAGGATCGCCCCGCGTGATGCGATCCCGGCGATTCTCAACAATCGATTAACCCCGGTTTCGATGTGGCTCCGCACCCACGAATGATCGATCGCAGCCTCGCTACGATCCCATTGGGGATTTCGCCATAGGGGGCTTCACGATGCAGACGGTTCTGGACGGTCTCTGGTTTGGCGAGGGCCCTCGGTGGCACGCAGAGCGCTTGTGGTTCAGCGATATGCACGGCCATCGAGTCCTCTCGACCGATCTCGCCGGCGATGTCCGAACCGAGATCGAAATGACCGATGACGAGCCTTCAGGCCTCGGTTGGCTGCCCGACGGCCGCCTCCTCGTCGTTGCAATGGAATCGCAACAACTCCGTCGGGTCGAGCGCGACGGGACACTTGCCCTGCACGCTGACCTCTCTGTAATCGCACGAGGCTCTCTCAACGACATGATCGTTGCGTCGGACGGCACGGCATATGTCGGAGACATGGGGAGCCGCATCCACGAAGGCGGCGAGCGCCAACCTGGCCAAACCATTGCCGTTCGATCCGACGGTTCGTGGTTTGTCGCTGCAGAGGAATTGGAAGCACCAAACGGCCACGTCCTCACGCCCAACGAAGACGTCCTTCTCGTGGCCGAGAGCGCAGGTGCACGGTTGACCGCGTTCGATCGTCGACCCGATGGCACTCTCGCTAATCGTCGTGTCTACGCGGCGCTCCGCCCGTCTTCCGACGGACCGCCGTTCGCTCCTCCCGATGGGATCTGCCTCGACGCCGAAGGGGCTGTTTGGGTGGCTGATCCAATCGGGGCACGAGTCTTCCGAGTTCTGCCTGGTGGCCAAACCACCGATGAGCACCGATTCGACGGGTTGATACCGGTTGCATGTGTCTTGGGTGGCCCGGATCGACGAACGCTCTATGTCTGCGCAGCCGCCGATTGGAAACGCGACGAAGTCCTCAAAGTTCCAACTGGAGTGATCTTGGCCATCGATGTTGCAATCAGCGGAGTCGGACGGCCGTGACAAGCATTCCTTGTTTGCGCCAGGCCAACTGATTCCAGATGCGACCGTCGGACTCGACTGCGCCGATTACGCGTCGGGGCGAAGCAGAACTTCGTGAATCGTTCCATCGAGATCGGTGAATCCAAGTTCGCGTGCTAACGCTGCCGATGGGAATGCTCGGCCCGATCGATCCGCGAGGTCTCCGCATCCCAACAAGGCGACCACCGCGCGGCCAAGGAACCTCGGTGATTCGGCACCGGAAAGGTCAAAACGACCTTCGCCAGGGAGTTCAATAAACACGTCGTCACCGTCGGTCTGTGCGCCAAGGTCAAGAAGTTCAGTGCGAACCAAGCCGGGCCATAACGAAACGATCGAAACTCCAGTTCCAACAAGTTCGATCGCCATGTCCGAAGTCATTTTGTCGACTGCGGCTTTTCCAACTCCATACACAACGTTGTGCCCGTAGCTAACTGCACCAGACGACGAAACGTTAACAATCAGTCCGCTGTGGTTTTCCAGCATAAGAGGGGCGCCAAAAACGCTGGAGACGTAATGAGAACGCGTGCCGATGTCGATGACCTGATCCCACGCTTCAATCGGAAGTTCCCAGAATTTCTTGCCGAGCCAGGGAACTAAATCGGGAGCGGAATAGACGTTGTTCACCAGAACATCGAGTCGACCCTGTTCAGCTCGAACACGATCGAACACGGCCTTCACCTGCTCGTCGTCGTGGTGGTCGCATGCAACCGCAATGCCCTGGCCACCGAGTTCATCAATCTGCGCGGCCGTCTCGCCCACCGTGCCCGGAATTGGACCAGCCTCAACACTGCGGCCAGTGACGTAGACAGTGAATCCCGCCGCACCTAGTTCAAGAGCGATTCCCTTACCGATCCCGCGACTCGCTCCAGTCACAACAGCTACACGTTTCGCCATGACACTCTCCCCCTCGCAACAGACGACTCCATACCGCCTGATGTACTCCCCCCGGAATACTTGCTTTCCAAGTGTACAGATGGTCCCATCGACTAGCCATCAGCCATCGACTTTGCGGACATCTGCCGCGGCGTTCTGGCTACCCTCGTCCCATGAGTCAGCAGTCGAACATTCAACTCATCTCGCGCCAACAGCGCGATGAATCGATTGCCGTTACAAGCCGAGCGTTTTGGCCTGACCCGCTGTTTGGCCTTTTCGCTAAAAGCCCAGAACAAGAACTACGACTACTCCCGATCTTCCTCGGCGCACTCTTGCGTGACTGCTTCCACCATGGACAGGTCTGGGGAGCCATTGAAACTGAACGGGTTGTTGGTTCCGCTTCGTGGCTTCCGCCAGGAGCGACGCCACGATCAAGATCGCGAGAGATCAGGATCTACGCAGCATGCGCCCGTGCGCTTCTCAATGGGCGTAATCGCGTCACTGGTATAAAACTTCTCAGTGCCGTTGAAGATGCGCATCCTTCAGAACCACATTGGTATCTGGCCCTTCTCGGCGTCGATCCCGGCCTTCAGGGACACGGCTTCGGAAAAGCACTGCTTCAACCGGTGCTGACGAAATGCGACACAGCGATCGAACCTGCCTACCTCGAGACGCAGAAGCCCGAGAATCTGCCCTTCTACGAACGCTTTGGATTTCGAGTGCTCAAAGAGATCAGCGTTCCGGGAAGCCCTCCGGTATGGCTTATGTGGCGTGATCCCGACCCAACGAGACTCGAGCGCTGACGAGCAACTTCACTGCTCGCACGGCCCGTGAGAGGATCAAGCGGTGGATGTTCAGACGTTTTGCCGAGTATGCAACGCCATGTGCGGACTTGTCGTAACGGTTGAGAACGACGCAATTATGAAAATCCGCGGCGATGAGTCACATGCACTTTCTCGCGGGTACACATGCCCAAAAGGCAGGGCACTCGGGGTGGTTCACCACGACGGGCAACGACTGAACAAGCCATTCGTCCGAGAGGACACAACGCTTGAAGAAACGATCTGGCCCTCAGCACTCGACGATATTGCTGATCGCATCGCAACGACTCTCAATGAGCACGGCCCAGAATCCGTCGCCATGTACCTCGCCAGCGGTTCAGCTTTCGACACCGCCGGCCGGCGCGCTGCAGACCGATTCCTCACACTTCTCGGATCGCATCAGAAGTACACCGCAACAACGATCGACACCCCGAGCAAACCCCTTGTGGCCGAGATCATCGGCGGTTGGTCCGGCCTCACCCCCATTTGGGATCACGAATCATCAAAACTGTTACTGCTGTTTGGCAGTAATCCCGTTGTCTCTCATGGTCATTCGAACGCGATTCCCGATCCGGTTCGCCGATTCCGTGAGTTTCAAAGCAGCGGAGGTTCAATTTGGGTCGTCGATCCGAGGAAGACCGAAACTGCGTCACTCGCGAACTATCACCTTCAATTGCGGCCGGGGACAGATTGGCTCGTTCTTGGGTGGCTTGTACGTCGTCTCTTGAGCATCCATCCATCAGCATCGACCCTGGGCGAGCGAACCACTGGTGTCGATGATCTGGTTCGCTACGTTGCCGGGTTCGACGATGACATTGTCGCGACGTGCTGCCAGCTCACTTTGGAGACACTTGAGGCGCTACTTGAGGCAATCATGAGCACGGGCCGAGTGAGCGCGCTCACGGGAACCGGCGTCTCGATGTCGGCAACCGCGAATGTCACCGAGTACTTACTTTGGGCGCTTCACATCGTCACTGACTCCTACGACCGCCCGGGTGGAATGTGGTTTAACCCGGGCTATCTCCTCCAACTCGATACTCGATCTCTGCCCACCACAGATGGATCGCCAGAAGCCGGACCTAAAAGTCGCCCACATCTCCCCCGCCGCTTTGGCGAGTACCCGTGTTCGGCCCTCATTCCTGAAATTGAGGCGGGAAACATCACGACACTCATCGTCGTAGGCGGTAATCCAGTCACGGCCCTTCCTGACAGCACTCGTACTGTCAAAGCACTTCGATCGCTCAGCACTCTCGTTGTCATCGACATCTTTCCAACCGAGACAACCGAGCTCGCGAGTCACGTTCTTCCAGCAGTCGACCAACTCGAACGCGCTGACCTGACTTGGCTCCTTGACTCGTTTCAACTCGCGGTCGCATCGCAGGTCACCGACGCTGTTGTCCCAGCCGTCGCTGAACGAAAACCAGTGTGGTGGATGTTTGCCAATCTCGCGAACCGACTCGGACTTGCATTGCTCCCCAGCGGAACAACCGCCGATACGACGAACGATCGTGCGCTGTTTCAATCACTCATTGATCGAAGCCGTGAACCAGGGGCCCTTGAGCGCGCTTCGACGCTTACGGTGCACTCTGGAGCGGTCTACGGATGGGTCGGCGCGAATGTCCTTCCGGAAGGAAAATGGCGCTTGGCTGCTCCTTCTATCGAGGAACAGCTATCTCTCCACTTGGCGGACGCAAGATCGCCAGCGACCGAGGCAATGCGACTTCTTCCAAGCCGTCAACTTCGACTCATGAACTCTCAGTTCCGCGAGATCGCTGCTCCTGGAGGAACAGTCGACGAGATTGTGCTGCATGCGTCGCCAAAAAACGTACTCTCGCTCGGATCACCGGAATTTGCCACGATACAAAATGCGAATGGTTCAGTAACCGCTCGACTTGTTTCCGACCCGAATCTTCGAGACGAATGCGTGACACTCACTCATGGGAGTCGCGACGCAAACGTTTGTGCATTGACCAGCACCGATGCGGATATCGATCCGCTCTCGGGGATGGTTTTGCAGTCCGGTTTTGAAATCAACCTGCGCGCCGCGGAGTAAGACTCAACTCTTCGCTGCGGATGCAACACCAGAAATGATGCTGTTCCACTGGGCCAAATCACGTTCATCGGCAAGACGACCCGTGCGCGTGACGACATCGACATCGGGCGAAAGGGCACGAAGCGCTCCGGCCGTTGCTTGGTCTTTTGGAATGTGCTTGAACGGATCGAAGTTGTAGTGCTTCATCGCGTTCTCATACGAAACCTTGTTGATCGTCGCGTCATCGAAGCCTTCGAGTGTCTTAAGGAGTTCCTCGGGGGCGTTCGGCCATGTGCCATCCGAGTGTGGGTAATCCGATTCCCAACAAACATTGTCGATATTGAAATGGCTAAACAGTTGTGGCCCGACTGTTTCCTTAATGAAACACACGAGAATGTGATCATTGAAAATCTGCGTGGGTGAGCCAGTTTTCGAGAAGTCGTGGTTGATCCAGCCGCCATGGCGATCATTGACATGTTCTGCACGCCAGAGGAAATACGGAATCCATCCGATATCGCCTTCAGTAAGCGAGAACTTCAGCGTGGGGAATCGTTCCCAGAAGGTCGCCCAGATGAGGTCGACAAGCGTGTAGACGGTTCCGGCCGACGACAGGGTCATCGCGACACCGGCGGGTGCGTCAACTGACGTAGCCGCGCTCTTCGAAGAAGAACCCAGATGACAACAGATCACGGTGTCGGTGTCGACACACGCAGCGAACAACGGGTCCCAAGCTCCGGAGTGAATCGAGGGCATGTTCAACGCGGCGGGGTTCTCAGAGAACGTCACGGCATGACAACCCTTGGATGCAAGTCGACGTACTTCAGCGGCAGCTTCTTCCACGTCCCACAACGGGAGAATGCCGCAAGGAATGAACCGACCTGGATGGGCGGCACACCATTCATCGATGTGCCAATCGTTGTAGGCCTTGATCATGATTTCGTTGATCGCTCGATCCGGTCCGAGATTCAGAACCTGACCTGAGAAGCCCGTCCAGTTTGGAAAATTCAATCCAGCAAGTTGACCACCGGCATTCATGTCGCGAACTCGTTCGTTGACATCCCAGCAGCCCGGACGCATCTGGTCATAACGAGAAGCATCCACATTGAAATACTCACGGGGTTTCCCGGCCACAGCATTGAGACCAAGGTTGCGGCCCTTGATGTCGCCGTACCACCACTGTTCGATTCCGTTCTCGTCGGTGAGAACCCGAGGTGCAAACTCTTTGTACTTCGCGGGCACATGCGCATCGAACATGTTGGCCGGCTCAGCTATGTGGTCATCGACACTGATCAGGATCAGATCGTCAGCATTCATCAGATTCCCCCTCGATGGACCAAGGCTCTCGCCCCGATTCGCTCAGCCTAGGCCCAGCGACGCATGTCTGAAGGGCCAGAGGTCCCGTGGGAATCCTCTGGCCCTTTGGTCGTGCATGTGCAGTGGACGGTGGGGATCAGTGCCCCGGGCGCGGTCCTTCGGATTGGATGATCTCGATGAGATAGCCGTCGGGGTCGGAGATGAAGCCCACGATGACTGGCCAGCGCTCAAGTCGCTCTGGCTTCATATGCGACTCATATCCGGCGGCAACAGCCTTTTCCCAGGTGCCCACGGCGTCGTCAACGTAAATGTAGATCTTCCAGAGGGCACGGCCATGGTCAATCGGCTGTGGCGTCATCGTGGGGTTGAACTTGGCAAGCTGCAGTCGACCGCCATGTTCGCCTTCGGCTCCGGCGAGGTGGACCTCGTTCACATTCGGGATCTCTGTGCGACCGTGCTCAACGAGACCCATGATCTCGGTATAAAAGCGCACCGACTCTTCGAGATCATTTACGGCAATACAGAACTGACCAACTGTTGAACCCATGGCTCCCCCTTGGAATACGGAATGTGGTTGGCAACGTAGCGGAATCGGAGTCACCCTGCCCGCAAGAGGTGACGCGACCGGGATGAGTCGGGGTACAGGAGTGTTTCAATGTGACACGCTTGGTTCGAGTTGGCAGCCGTAGGCGATCGCCCATTGATCGAAGCAAACGCCGGCCGGGACAACTGGGGGAACATTGTCAAACGAAGCACGTTCAGACGCTGAGAGGTACGCACGCGGTGCCGAGAAGTACCGAGAGGTCTATGGGCCGAACCTACCTCTCGCCGAACACGGATCGTCGGAGTTCTTCGATCTCATGATCGGACATCTCTTCGGAGAGGTGTGGACCGGCGAGGCACTTGATGTGCCAACTCGACGGTTGTTGGTAATGGGAGTGCTGGCCGCTCAGCATGAATTCGACACTCTCGGGATTCAGTTCTCGAACGCACTGCGAACTGGCGAACTGACTACCGAACAAGTGCGTGAAGTCGTCATCCAACTCATTCCCTATGTCGGCTACCCAAGCAGCGGGTCACTCTTTCGTGTTTCCGAATCTGCGATTTCGAAGTTCGAGGAGAGCAAATGACTTCCGTTGCGATGATCGGTCTAGGTCGCATGGGCGGGCCGATGGCGATCAACGTGATCAACGCTGGATTCGAAGTTTCGGTGTTTGATGTTTCTCATGAGGCCACATCAAGCTTTTCCACCCTCAATGCTCGAATAGCGGCCTCCCCATCTGACGCCGCACTCGGCGCCGATGTGGTCTGCATCGTGGTATTCAACGACGAACAAACAACCGAGGTACTAGCCGGCAGGGATGGGGTACTCCATTCACTGCAACCTGGATCAGTCATCGCAATTCATTCGACAATTGCTCCCGAGACGCTTCGTTCCCTCACATTGACAGCGTCTGCGACCGGCGTACATGTGATTGATGCCGGAATCAGCGGCGGAGAACCAGGTGCTGCGGCCGGAACATTGCTCACAATGGTCGGAGGAGAAACCGAAGCTGTCAGACTTGCCATGCCAACGCTTGAGGCCTTCTCAAAGGAGGTCATCCATGCCGGTGACCTCGGAACAGGACTCGCCCTAAAACTTGCGAGGAACGCCACCGGCTACATCTGCATGTCCGCAATTCATGAAGCGATGCAGATCGCATCGGCATCTGGGGTCCCTCTTGATGTACTGCAGCACACCATCTCCGAAACGGGCGTCTTCGAACAGGCACTCTCGCCATTTCTTCTTGGGGGACCATCACCCCTTTCCGATACCGATACCGGTTCCATGCGGGAGCTTCTCACCCATCTCTGTGCACTGGCAGAGAAAGATCTTGATCAAGCTCTGGCGCTTGCCGAAGAATTGGCTGAGGACGTTCCCGTCACCCGAGCGACTCGGCTCTCGTTCCGTCACGTCGCCCGACTCTAGAAATCCTGCCCTAAAGGTTCACGCCTCACATTCGCCCCGACGACCGATGATCGAGAACCCAAACCCTTGCGAGCAGAACTAAGGTTCCCATCTGTTCAAAGGGGGAACAATGAAGGAACTCAAAGGCAAGGTTGCAGTCATCACTGGTGGCGCCGGCGGTATCGGCAAGGCCATGGGCGAGCGGTTCTTGGCCGAGGGCATGAAGGTCGTTCTTTCCGACCTCAAGTCCGAGCAACTCGAAGGCGCAGTCAACGAACTTGGCGGTGACGGTCGCGAGGTGATTGGCGTAACTGCCGATGTTTCGAGTCTTGACTCGGTTGAGGCATTACGTGACGCGACCCTCGAGCGATTCGGGAAGGTCCACGTGGTCTGCAACAACGCCGGTGTGGCTTCAGGTGCTCACGGTCGACTGTGGGAACACGAGATAAACGACTGGCGTTTCGCTCTTAGCGTTCACCTTTACGGAGTCATTAACGGCATTAACGCTTTCGTGCCGACGTTGCTGGCACAGGACGAAGAAGCCCACATCGTCAACACGTCTTCAAACAACGGTGGCTTCTCGCCCATCGCCATGTCTCCGACCTACGCAACATGTAAGGCAGCGGTCGTCACACTGAGTGAATGTCTTTACGGACAACTCAATGAGGTCAACCAAAAAATCGGGGTTTCCGTTCTCTTCCCCACTGGCAAGACCAAGGGAGTTCTGAACACCGGTATTTGGGCAGCTGCAGAGCGTCCCGCTGGCTATGAAGCTGATCAGCCCATCGACCACACGCACAAAATGGCCGGATGGATTGAGTCAATGGAAGCCGCAGGTACGCCAGTAGCCGTAACCCCACTTTCAGAAGTCGCTGAGCAGGTCGTCGAAGGCCTTTATGCCAATCGCTTCTGGATGGTTGAAGAGGGCCGCTTCGAAGATGCCGTCAACGAGCGCACCCAAATCATCCTCAATCGCGCCGCACCGCTGTACCAACGGTAAGCGTTCATGACCGAATTGATTCTTGACTCATTGCAACGCCGAATGGCGGCAATGCATTCGCTCTATTACCAAGCCGTCGGTTCGATGGACCTTGAGCATGTCAATCACTTTGAACGCGAGAAGGTTCTTCCAATTGCGTTTTCGCTCTTCCACTACACGAACCAAGAAGACGCGAACTTCATGTTCATCACCGGACAGATGCCAATCTGGAGCGATGAATGGCAATCACGAGTCCAGATGGCGATCAACGACCACGGCAAAGAACGAACTGTGGACGAAATGGTCCATCAGCGCATCGGTGATTTCGAGGCCTTCAAGGAGTATCAACGCGCAGTCTTTGATCGCACCGAGGCATACCTCGCCACGATGGACGCCGCTGATTTCACTCGACTGATCATTGGGCGACCGTTCCCGCCACAGGTTGCCTCCACCTACAGCGCTCGCGTGGCCGGACCCGAAGGCATCACGGTCCTCGATGGCTTCGAGTGTTGGCTCTACCAGCACGGACTTCGCCATATGGGCGAAATCGAACTTGCCCGAGGTCTTGTCGGCCTCGGCGGAATGACCAGCTGAAACTCGAACAAACTAAAGAGCGACTGTCCTTGGAAGGTCGGAGTTTCGAATCTCATCGACCCACGGGTACTGCATCGGATTGATCCGGTCGTAAGGGGCGTCGACAAGCAGCTGTGTCGCCGAATCGACCGGCTCAGCCTCACGCATCTGCGTTGCTGCCGCTGCAGCATTACCTTCCACAAAGACGATGTCCATCTCGAGCCCATCACGAAGACGAGAACTCAGACTCCAGACGCCGTGAACGAAATCCAAATCAACAAGGCGCGCAGCCCGCGCAAGAGAGGCATCGTGGCCACCGCGTCGTTGACGCAGTACGACGCCCGTGTGACCTACGAACGGCACATCGGCCGGCACCAACTTTGTTGGCGGCGAAACAAATGCAGCTACTGACTGAAAACAATCCCCTTCACGCACAGCCTTTTTGTCCTCAGGAAATGCCATGCGACCCGTGTCGATCAATCGCTCTCGCAATGTGCTCATATCGTCGAACGCAATCTGAGGGTCTCCGGTAAGCGTGTAGATGGTGATGAAAGATGCGCGTCCAGCACCGAATGGTGAACCATCAGAGGTTTGGCGAGCAGCATGCAGTTCTGGAGTCGCGACATAGCGGTTGCTCAACATCACACCTGCAAGCATCACGTTGGGCGGTGTGTGCTCGAGGTCGTACCAACGGTTCCAGTCCTCGATAACAGCAGCATCACAATCGAGGGCGGCGAAGATGATTCCAGAAGGTTGCATTCCTGCATTCTGACCGAGGCAACCATGGCGCGCCGACACAGTGACAGAGAGGACTTCCTCTTCGCTAAGAACGAGGTAGAAGGGAATCGGCACCGGTACGATCAGAATGTGGATGACCTACTTCCAACCTCGAACCAGGAAGAATCACCTGCCACCTTCGCCTCGCGACCATTTTCTGCACTTGATGAATTGATCTGGCGAGTCAGTTGGGATGCTCGGCCGAAATATCGCGGAAAGCTCCATGCGATATCGGCCATGCTCGCCCCGCCCGCTGCAGTCGCAATGACGTTGAATGCGAAGCCCGGCCGGAATCGCGTTGCCGCAGGGGTTTACGGCCTTGGAATCTGCGCGATGTTCAGCGCATCTGGCGCCTATCACCGACTCGCCAAGAGTCGAAAGATGGCAAGCGTCATGCGTCGCATCGATCATTCGATGATTTACGTAATGATCGCCGGCACCTGGACCCCTATCGCAGTTGCAACACTCCCTCCGAAACACGCCAAGATCGTGCTGGCCGCAGTGTGGTCTGCCGCAGGTGTCGCGGCCGGATCGAAAGTAATCCGGCTAAACGAAAGCCAGCGAGCTGGTTCGTGGTTCTACCCAGTCCTCGGGGTGGCCGGGGTCGTCCTCGCACCGTCGGTGGTTCGAGTCGGGGGCAAGCCTGCAATTGTCGGCCTCGTTGCTGGTGGTGCGGCCTACCTTGGCGGCGCCGCCGTTTTCGCCGCTCAACGTCCAAACCCGTGGCCGAAAAAGTTTGGGTTCCATGAAATCTTCCATGCCACCGTCGTCGCTGGCGTTGTGACCCACTACCTCGCGATTTGGCGCATTCTTCGGCGTACCCGTTAATCAGGTCACCGCATCAGCTGCGCCACCGTCGAACCGCAAATGTGCTCCGTTCAGATGCCACGCCGGTTCACTGACGACAAAGGCGATAAATCGCCCGACATCTTCCGGTGTCGATATGTGGCCCGATGGGTTTGCCGCACCTGTTTCGAGCGCGAACTTTTCCACTGACGCCCAATCAGAGGCGATGCCCTTGCGCTCCGCCCGCCTCGTGAACAATTCGACCACCTCTGGTGTGGCGATCATCCCGGGGCTTACACAGTTCACGGTGATGCCAGTGTTCGCTAGATGCTTCGCCAAACTCACCGCAATCGATGGGAGAGCACCCTTCGCTGCGTAGTACTCGGGAATGCGCTCACCGGGGCGGGTTGCTCCCACTGTCGAGACGAAAACGATTCGACCCCAGCCATTTGAACGCATTCCGTCAACGAATTCATTCGTGACCCGGATCGCGCTGACGACATTTGTGTCGTAACTCGAATGCCAAGACTCAGCATCGCTGAGGGGCCAGTCGCTCCCTTCGGCAACGCCGTAGTTATTGACCACGATGTCCACCCGATTCGAAACGCTGTCCACTGCTGCTCGGAGTTGCCTCGTACCGTCATCTGTCCGAATATCGCCGACGACTTCGTGGGCGATTCCTCCGTTTGATCGAATCGAATCGATAGTTTCGGCGCAGGCCCCGGTTTCGAACCCATGGACTAAAACGGTGGCACCCTCAGACGCCAGCACGCGAGCAGTTCCGGCTCCCGTTCCTCGCCACGAACCCGTAACGAGTGCGACGCGACCAGAGAGTCCCAAATCCATGGACAGTTTTCTCAGTGCGAAGCGCGAACGAGGCGACCGGGACGAGCACCCGTATCGGAATCGTCTCGGCGAGTGACCACGCCACTAACGATTGTTGCGACGTACCCCGAGGCATCCTGAAGTATCCGACGACCACCGGCGGGCAAATCGTCAGCGGGATGGGGCGGACGCAGTGTGAGGCGATCGAGATCGATCACATTGATATCGGCCTTCTTTCCGACTTCGAGGGTGCCTCGGTCGGTCAGGCCAACAACCTCAGCCGTAAGCGCGGTTTGCTTCCGGACGATTGATTCGAGTGAGAGACGATCTCCGCGGGTTCGATCTCGCGTCCAGTGCGTGAGCATGTACGTCGGCAGGGACGCATCGCAAATGAATCGAACGTGAGCTCCACCATCAGAAAGCCCGAGGACCGTGTCTGGATTCTCGAGCATGACGGCGAGATGGTCCTGGGAGCCATTCGCATAGTTGGTAAACGCACCGAGCAGAAGCGCACCACCGGCGATTGAGTCGTAAAGAACCTCCCAAGGGTCCTTGCCACTCGCCTCGGCGATTCCAGCAATCGAACGATCTCGAGTGGGCTCATAATCGGGCGGATCTCCAAGAACAAAGAGTTTCTCGAACATATAGGCCATGTTGTCGGCGATTGATTCATACTGCCGGTTCGGATCTTCGGGCAGATTCTCTTCAGCGAGTATCGCAGCCTTCACCTCTGGCTTTTGCAATTCGTGGAGAAGAGCTTCGTAGGAAAGTTCTGACTCAAGACGACGGAATGTCGGTCTGCGCATGAGGCCGTGGTAGGTCGCAACCCCGATCAACATTCCACCGGGACGACCAGCAACCTGCGGTACAAGCTTTGCCCCTTCAGCGTTGGCTTTCGCAACCGCTGACAACTGTTCCATCCATAGATCTGGTGCACCCATGGACTGAATCATCAAAAACGTCACCGGAGCACCTGTTCGCTTCGATACCTCAGCCAACAGGGCAATTTCATTCAACACCGTCTCGTAATCTTCGCCGGTTTCACCAGTCGGAACTGCTTCAAAGAGTCCACCGCCCGCGTCGACCATTGCCTGAGCGAGAGCGACAAGTTCAGTCGAATTCGCGAATGTTCCAGGAACAAGTTCGCCATCAAGCGTGCGATGGTTCAGCGATCGTGACGTTGAAACACCAATCGCTCCCGCTTCAATCGAGGCTCGAACATGCGAAGCCATCTCGGAGATTTCGCTTTCTGTCGGTGCTACGTCGAGCGCACCTCGATCTCCCATTACGTAGACGCGCAACGGAGCATGCGGAAGGAACGCTGCGAGATCCATGGAGTATTCCCGAGCGGCGAGGGCGTCGAGATACTGCGGGAATGTTTCCCATGACCACTCGATACCTTCATGAAGCGCTGTCCCCGGGATGTCTTCAACACCCTCCATCAGTTCGACAAGCCACTCCTCTTTACCGGGGCGAACTGGGGCGAACCCAACTCCGCAGTTACCGACCACGATGGTGGTAACACCGTGACTTGCAGAAGGATCAAGAACGGGGTCCCAAGTTGCTTGCCCGTCGTAATGAGTGTGGATGTCAACGAAGCCTGGCGAAACAATCAATCCCGCTGCATCGATCGTTTCAAGAGCATCGCCACTGACCACGCTCCCGATTTCGACAATGACGCCATCCTTAATGGCGATATCGCCGACATAACTTGGCAGGCCCGTGCCATCGACAATGGTTCCGTTGATGATTTTCAAATCGAACATGGTGTGACCCTAGGCCTGCGCAACCTTGATGCGCACGACCTCGATCCAGAACTACCCTCCGTTGACGTTGGGGCAGCCAGCCCCTGAGGACTGGGGAAGTCAATGTCACCTGCCGATTGGGATCGAATCGTTGATGTCGTCATCGTTGGCTCCGGCGGCGCCGCTCTCGTAGCTGCGACGATGGCCGCAGATGAGGGTGCAGAGGTTCTGGTCGTTGAAAAGGACGACCTTCTGGGTGGTACCACCGCAGTTTCGGGCGGTGGGATTTGGCTTCCCAATAACCATGTCATGGCCGAAGCCGGCATTCCTGATTCGAAAGAAGCTGCGCTTACCTACATCGAGCGAGTGTGCGACGGTCGAGCTCCCGACCCAGCGCTTCTTGAGGTCTTCGTCGACACCGCACCGGAAATGCTCAAGTACCTCGTGGAACACACCCCGGCCACCTTTCATATTCAGCCCCTACCCGATTACTACACGCCGTGGGGGTGGGAGGGGCATCTTCCGCGCCCAGGCCGAACTGTTGAGGCCAATCCGTACCCCGTTGGCGAACGGTTACCGGAGTGGAAAGACAAGATCGTCAAGCGCGGCACGCTCATGTCTCTCGGCGCCGCCACAACGCTTACTGAAGACTTCATGCCACGTACTCCCGAGATCGAAGCAGAACTCGCGCGCCGTGAAGCAGAGGACGTTCGCCCGAAGGGTGCTGCTCTGATCGCTGCACTTCTTGAGGGACTCCTTGACCGCGGTGTTGACATTTGGCTGTCTTCGCCAGCCAAAGATCTCATCACCGATGAATCTGGTTCTGCTGTCGGTGTCGTTGTCGAACACGAAGGCAAACGCACACGGGTTGGTGCCCGAAAGGGAATCGTTCTCGCATGTGGCGGATTCGAATGGAACCGAGACATGGTGATGACGCACCTCGGTTACGACGTAAAGCCACTCAGCCCCGGCGGAAACACCGGCGATGGACTCAACATGGCAATGAAGGCCGGAGCCCAACTCGGCAACACCACCTCGTATTGGGGCACGCCGGTGATGTTCGACCCTGAGATAACTCGCAACGGTGAAATGGTTCCGCAGTTTGAATGGGGCCGCGGGGAGCCGTCCTCGATGGTGGTGAACCAGAAGGGCAAGCGCTTCGCCAACGAGGCTCTCCCCTACAACGATTTCCCGAAAGCATTCGGGGTTTTCGACAACAACAATCAAGAGTTCCCGAACGCCGGACCGTGCTGGCAAATCTTCGACAACGCGGTGCGCTCAAAGGTTCGTGTGCTGTCAATGCTCCCCGGTGAGCCAGACCCCGACTGGGCCATCAAGGCCGACACCATTGCTGAATTGGCTTCGCTGATTGCCATCGATCCGGTTGCTCTCGTGTCCACCGTTGAACGATTCAACGAGAACGCAACAAACGGCGAGGACCCTGACTTCGAACGGCACCGCAAGGGCCTGATGGGACCTGGCGCAGTCAAGCCACTCACCGAAGGACCGTTCTACGCAGTGCGCATCTACCCGGGCATGCTTGGAACCAATGGCGGTCCAATGATCACTAAGGACGCCGAAGTGCGTCGTCAAGGTGGCGGGGTGATCGACGGTCTCTACGCCGCCGGGAACACGGCAGCCAACGTTTTCGGATGGGCCTACCCGAGTGGAGGCGGCACGATCGGCAACGGAACCGTGTTTGGGTACCGAGCCGGGATCCACGCGGGTTCCCGACCGGCACGCGACATCTGAGGACCTATTCGCCTTTCGGGATCACGCCACCGGCAGCGATCCACCGACCAATAACTTCGCCGGCTTCGGCCGGCGAGTACACGTCTTCTTCGTAGCTCCACTTTCCATTACCCGCGTAATGGAGGATCGTATTGACATCGAAGCCGTAGTAGCCGTCGTCGCCGTCGGGCGCGGGAAGAATGTTCGGAATCAACGCGCTGATGCGGTTGCCTTCAATGAACTTGAATGAGACCGGAAATTCCATCGTGGGGAATGGTTGCATCACACCGTTGATCCAGTCACGAATTTCTTTCTGACTCTTGAAATAGCCGTAGTGATGTTCGCGATAGTTCGCGTCTTCGGTGAACTGATCGGCCCACTGGTTCCAGTCGCCAGTCGCAACCGCGATTTCGCCCCGCTTGCGATAGTTCTCAAACTCTGCCTCGATCTCTTCACGAGGGAAGGCTGGTTCGGGCGGGTTAGGCGCCCAGCCCTCAATACCTTCGAGGGTGTGGTCTTGAGGAATTTCTCGATTTCCACCGGCCTTGATCCAGTCGACAAACACTCGACCAGCATCTTCGGGGTTGTAGTAATCGCCTTCGAAACTGAACTTTCCGTCTCCGGCGTATTCAAGGATTGTCGTATTCGGGAATCCGAATCGCTTGCCTGTGCCTGTGGGATCGGGGAGGTTGTTCCAGATATAGAAACTGATGCGGTTGCCCTCGATCATGTACCACTCGATCCAGAGCGTCATCGTTGGATAGTCGGCCATGCATTCAACAATCCACTTTTGAATTGCGGCTCGACCGTTGAAGACACCGAGATTGTGTTCTTCGTAGAGCGCATCTTCAGTGAACAGTTCCGCCCAACCAGACCAATCGTGAGTCTCGATTCCCCGACGCCGAAATTCGGCGAAGGCTGCTTCCACTTCTTCACGCGGGTACATCGTCATAGCTATCTCCTTCGAGAGTTTGAGTGCGGCTTCTAGGGTCGAGAAAAATCGCGATTGGGATGACGTGGTGGCATCTTCATCTCTGGAGGGGCAACCCATCCTGAGCCTGTGAGATCTTCGAAAACGTGCAACATGTTGAGGAGATCCTCCTCGTACCTGAATTTCCCATTTCCGGCGTACAGCAATGTCGTATAGGCCGACTGTTGCCGACCGTCAGGAAACACCTGTCGGTACTTGATGATGATTTCGTCACCGTTGACAAAAACGCCGTCGACAGGGAATGTCCACTCTTCAATTCCGGTCATCGAATCAAGGAGAAATTCGCGAATCGCTTCGATTCCTTCCACGCGACCCCACGCAGGATCAATGAAGACCGCGTCATCAGTGAAAAATTGTGTCAGATCGACCCAAGGGCGCTTGCCCTCATCGACCTCGGCACGGAACGCCAAATAGCGTTCAAGGACTGCCTTCAACTCTGGCGAAGCGTTCTCCACAACATCCCCCTCGTCCCCCGACTGGTGGGATCACACTATCGGCATTGCGAAATCGACGAGTGGCTCATCGCTATTGCGAAAAACTGGCACTCGTAGGTGGCCAACTCAACGCTCATGGCAACGGAACCGGATGATTTCTGACAATCTGACGACGCGACACTTCGTCGCCACGAGCACCACTTGCAGGGGGAATTTCCATGGGCGACACGATTGACACCGACTACATCCGTCGGGCGGTCGAGTACTCCGATCTCGCGGCACTGCGGATCTCAATCTTTCAGGCCACGGGCGATGAGGAAATCGGGCGTTTGGGCCCGGTTGCGACCCTCAGTGAGGACGACAAGACCCATCTCCAAGCGCGCTGCGTCGAACTCATCGATAGCGACCTCGCGTCGTGGAAACTCCGCACCCCGTCTGATGGCGAGATCAACTCCATGCTCGACATGGTCCTCGGAAAGCCAACCTCACCAGGTGACTTCGAACTGCGCAAGATGGTTCTGTCGTTCGAGGATTTCCCTGGATTCGCTGAATGGTCGAGTCCCGACACCTCAGCACCCGAGGGCTTCCACGTCGCCATCATCGGCGGAGGATTCAACGGCATCGCCACCGGCGTACAGCTCGCGCAGCTCGGAATTAACTTCACGCTGTACGAGCGTCGCGATGAACTGGGCGGCACTTGGAGCATCAACCGCTACCCCGATATTCGTGTCGACACATTGAGCGCGTCCTACGAATTCAGTTTCGAAAAGGAATATCCGTGGACTGAATACTTCGCTCGCGGGCCTGAGGTGAAGGGCTACCTCCACCACATCGCCGAGAAGTTCGGCGTAATGGAGAACGTGAGGTTCGGCCACGATCTGATTGAAGCTCGATTCAACGACGCAACGAAGTTGTGGCATGTCACCTTCCAATTGGGCGACGGTTCAACCGTTTCTCGAGATGTCAACGCAATCGTCAGTGCAGCGGGTCTTTTCGCAAATCCCAACCTCCCCAACTTCCCTGGTATTGAAGATTTCGGCGGAACGGTTATTCACCCGACTCAGTGGCCCGAAGGCATTGATCTCAGCGATAAACGCGTGGCCGTCATCGGGAATGGTTCCACCGGCGTGCAGTTACTTGGTCGAGTCGCTGAGATGTCAGGACACGTCACAATGTTCCAGCGCACGCCACAGTGGATCAGCCCGCGCGATAAGTACGGCAAGCACGTTGAACCCGAGATCACTTGGCTCACCAGTGCAGTGCCCGGTTACTGGAACTGGTGCCGAATCACCTCAATCATGCACCTGTTCGATTTCGACAAGGACTTCTTGATTCGCGACGAAGAGTACGAAAAAACTGGTGGACAGATCACCGCAAAGAGCGACTTCGTTCGAAACATGCTTCTTAACTACATCAAAACCGAAACCGACGGTCGTCAGGACCTCATCGACAAGTTGATTCCGGACTATGCACCAATGGTCCGTCGACCAATCGTTGATAACGGTTGGTATCGCGCGCTCACTCGCGACAACGTCGATCTCGTCACCGAAGACATCGTGCGTTTCACCGACACCGGCATTGAGACAGCAGACGGCGTGCACCACGATCTCGACGTTGTTGTGTCCGCTACCGGTTTCGACATCGTCAAGTACCTCTGGCCCGCCGAGTATTTCGGTCGCAATGGCGTGAACCTTCACGAAAAGTGGGAGGAGGAATCACCCATGGCCTATGTCGGCATGATGGTTCCGGGATTCCCAAACCTCTTCACTCTCTATGGGCCGAACTCTCAGCCAGTCTCTGGGGGCGTTGCCCTTCCTGCTTGGTACCAAATGTGGGCCGGCTTTGTTGCACGATGTCTCATCAGGATCATCGAGGAGGGCAAGCAAACCGTTGAAGTCACCGATGAAGCCTTCCGCGACTACAACGACAAACTTGTTATCGAATCTCAAAAGCTCATTATGGTGACCGAAGAAGCATCAGCGAAGAAGAACTACTACGTGCAGAACGGACGTATGCAGGTCAACGCCCCGTGGGAAACGCACGACTACTACCGAATGACTTCGTACCCCGACCCCGAAGCGATCATCTTCGAATGACGTTGGTGGCTCAAAGCCCCGAAGCTTCGAGCCACCAACGCATTAGGAAAGTACGTAGTCGTCGACGTTGATGTCTCGGGTCCACTCCCAGTAATCAACAAGTCGGAATGGACTCACTGTGTGAATTTCGCCAGCTTCATTTCGGAAATGCGTATGCGTGATGCTTGGGTGCGACCACACCATCTGCTTTATGAGTTTTTGGTGCTTATCGTGGTAGGCCTCGTAAAGCTCTGGCTTGGGCTCCATCGACGTTGCCCCACTGCTCGCGAGTTCGTCTAGGCACTTACTGATGTATCTCATCTGACATTCCGAATGAAAGATCAAACTGCCACCGTGATTGAGGTGCGTGCTTGGCCCGTACATCATGAACAGGTTCGGAAATCCAGGAACAGTGATGCCGAGGTAGGCCGACGGACGATCGCTCCAGAAGCCATTGAGCGATACACCGTCGCGACCGACGAATTCCATCGGGAAGAGCACTTTGCTCATTTGGAATCCAGTTGCAAAAACGATGACGTCGGCGTCATATCGCTGACCATCGACTGTGACGAGCCCATTGGCATCGATGTAGTCGATTTCCGTGCGCACGAGTTCAACGTTGTCACGCTTCAACGCTCGCAACCATGAACCGTTGTCCTGAAGCGTTCGCTTTCCCGTTGCCGGATAATCCGGGATGACCTTTGCGAGCAACTCAGGATCGTCTCCCACCTGCCCGGCAATCCAGTCAGTAAACATTTGACGAGCCATATCGTTCGCCGCGTTGATCGAACGATCTTGGTGGGGCCAATCTGGATCGATGACTGCGTTCGCAAGTGCCCCGTCGCAGCCTGGCCAGAACAAGAGAAAGCGATACCAGCGTCCGTAGAACGGAAGATGCTGAATCGCCCACGTCATCCCTGTCGGAACTTTCTCGTGATAGTTCGGATTCGGGAACATCCACTGCGCGGTGCGTTGGAACACAACAAGCGATGCAACATCGGGAGCGATTGTTGGTGCGATCTGAAAGCCACTCGCACCCGCTCCAATCATGAGAACACGTTTCCCAGCGAGGTCGACCGAGTGATCCCAACGAGCTGAATGGAACGATGGACCCGAGAACGACTCGATGCCAGGAATGTCGGGGATCTTGGGACGATTCAGCTGTCCGACTGCGGTAACGACAGCTCGTGCATCAAGAACTTCCTCGGTGCCATCCGATGATCGAACGCTGACGTGCCACAGGCCTGCAACCTCGTCCCACACCGCACGCACAACTTCGGTGGAGAACCGCATTGAGGACCAAAGATCGTGTCGGTTCGTGACTTCTTCGAAGTACGCACGAATTTCCGGCTGCTTGGCGAAGTATTCCGTCCAATGATCGGAAGGTTCGAATGAGTAGCAATAGAAGTGGTTGCCGACATCGACACGACAACCGGGATAGGAGTTCTCGTACCACGTGCCACCCACGCCAGCGTTCTTCTCGATGATGGTGAACGGAATACCGGCTTGTTTGAGTCGGATGCCCGCAAGAACACCGGACTCCCCTGCTCCGACCACCACCACTGGCAGTGCGGCGCGAGCCTCGGCCGATGAATGGCTCACAACGCTTCGCTGATCAGTGCCGTCGAGTTCCATGTCTTCCAACATCATCGGTACGTACTCAGCAGGAACTTCCTCGCAGACCAACCACGCCATCATCTCGCGCAATAGCGCTTCATCGGGCGGTGGCGGCAGAACACAGCCAGCATCACGGAAGCCGATAACTACTTCGAGGGCACGGGCGCGAATCTCAGCCTTCTGATCCTCAGGCATGTACCCCTGAATCTCATTAAGGAATAACCCGAGTGGGCGGATCGGTCCTCGGATCCACGACGCATCGCCGGTCATATGAACCATCGACAAGACGAGGGTCGGGATGCTGACGTCGGCCAGCATCGCCTCGATTTCCGCATCATCATCGGTGATCGGCAGACCGACGTGCGGATTGCCTTCGTAGATTCCGTTCACGAGTTCCCCCATTCAGGCCGTTGCCCGACGATAGATCCGGTTCGACCCTGCGTGGAAACGCCCGGGGTCGCTGCCCATTACTGTTGGGCCAGCGCAGTCGCCCCAATCGCGGCTCCGAACCTTATGGGGGAACCATGGCAGATCTCGTGATTCGAAACGGACTCATCGTCGACGGAACCGGCGCTCCCGGTGTTGTCGGCGACATCTCGATCACCGATGGTGTTCTCACCCAGGTGGGGGGAACCGTCGCCGAGACCGGTGCAGAGGAAATCGATGCCACCGATCGCATCGTGACCCCCGGATTTGTCGACATTCACTCCCATTACGACGGACAGGTCTTCTTCGACAACGCACTCACCCCTAGCAACGGACACGGCGTCACCACTGTGGTGCTTGGCCTTTGCGGCGTCGGTTTTGCGCCGGCTCGCCCAAACGATCACGAAATGCTCATCACCACGATGGAATCTGTCGAAGACATCCCGGGCGATGTCCTGCGAGTAGGCCTTCCCTGGACATGGGAATCGTTTCCCGAGTTTCTTAACGCTGTCGAAGCAAACAGTTATGCAATGGACGTTGCTGCTCAGATCGGTCACATCCCTGTTCGCTCCTATGTGATGGGTGAGCGTGCCATCGCCAATGAACCCGCAACTCCCGACGACATCGCCGCCATGTCGGCAATTGTTGGCGAAGCAGTCGATGCTGGTGCCGTCGGATTCTCGACCTCACGAGTCCTTGCCCACCGCACTGCAGCGGGCGATCCCGTTCCGGGAACCTTTGCCGCCGAGGACGAACTGTTTGGAATCGCCGGTGCAATGGCCGATACGGGACGACGCGTGGTCTTCCAGCTTGCGCAGGCTGGCATTGACGGCTTCGAACCTGAATCCTCCGTTGCCGAGGTTGAATGGATGCAACGCCTTTCCGCCGAGACGGGTCTTCCCGTTTCGTTCCTCATCCTTCAGACCGACGGTGCGCCCGATCTGTGGCGTCAGCTCATGAACTCATGTGTTGAAGCCGAAGCTATGGGAGCGCATCTTCGCCCGCAGGTTGCGAACCGCCCATTCGGCATGCTGCTCGGTCTTCCCGTTCGACACCCGTTCATGAAGCGCAAGACGTTCCGTCGCGTGCATGACGAAACCTCCTCATTTGAAGAGTTGCGCGTGCGCCTTGCCGATCCCGAAATCCGCGCAGCCATTCTTTCCGAGGAAGACACCGAGTTTTCGGGCGACTCCTACGAGGGCATGGGCCTCATCGCTACCTACAAACCAGACATGGTCTATCCACTTGGCGATGACCTCGACTACGAACCGCTTGAGTCCGATTCGCTCGCAGCCCGAGCCGCCGCTGCCGGTACCGCCCCTCTCGAACTGTTCTACGACCTGATGCTGGAGCGTGACGGCGGAACGATGTTCCTCGTTCCGATGTTCAACTACGCGAACACGAATCAGGACGACATCCTCGAGATGCTCAACCATCCGGCCGCCCTTATCGGCCTCGGCGATGGCGGCGCACACTTGGCAACGATCTGCGATGCGTCGATGCCGACCTATCAACTCTCACACTGGGTGAAGGGTCGAGAACGTGGACCGCGCTTGCAGCTCGAAGCAGCGATCAAGATGCAGACACACGACACCGCCGAGTTCTACGGCTTCGCCGACCGAGGCACTCTTGAAGTTGGCAAGCGAGCCGATCTCAACGTGATCGATCTTGAACGCCTCGCGCTCACGATGCCGCGAGCAGTGAACGACCTTCCTGGAGGCGCCATCCGCCTCCTGCAGGATGCTGTTGGCTACGACGCCACCATCGTGAACGGTGTGATTACTCGTCGCAATGACACCGATACCGGCGCACGTCCCGGGCATCTCGTTCGCGGCACTCGCTAAGCAATGTCCACGACGCGACAACGCCGCCCCATCGGGCGGCGTTCGTGGTGTCGGAGGGGGGACTTGAACCCCCACGCCCTTGCGGGCACTAGATCCTTAGTCTAGCGCGTATGCCAATTCCGCCACTCCGACGTGGCTTACCGAATGCGCCGAAGCGACCGGTTTGCGAGTCGTCAATCTAGCCGAACTCACCCCCTCTCTCGCCAACCGGCGGGTCTGATTGGGAATCGGTCGCCTCGAAATGCCAGAGAAGGCAGGATGATGGTCGAGTTCACAACGCCTCAACGTAGGAGCCAGCAATGATCGGGAAAGACAGTCGCGTTCTGGTCATTGGTGCGGGCCCGGGCGGCATCATTTCCGCATACCAATTCCGTGAAGCTGGCTACACCAACGTCAAGATCCTCGAACGTGATGGTGACGTTGGTGGCACGTGGCAGCGCAGTCGCTATCCGGGGCTTGGCTGCGACATCATGATTCACGCGTATTCGTTTTCGTTCAATCTCAATCCGAACTGGAAGCGTTCCTACGCTCCCCAACCTGAGATTCTTGAGTACATGCGAGCAACCGTCGACAAGTTCGACCTTTGGCCGATGATTCACCTCAACACTGGTGTCACCGAAGCTCGCTGGGTCGACGAAACTGGCGAATGGACGGTCACCACCACGACTGGTGAAACACTCGTCGCCGACGTCGTCATTAGTGCCCAAGGAATGTTCGGAGACGTGAAGTGGCCCGACATTCCCGGACGCGACTCGTTTTCTGGGGATCTCGTTCACACAGGCGAGTGGCCGCATGAACTCGACATCTCCACTAAGCGCGTCGCCGTAATTGGTGGCGCTGCAAGCGCAGTGCAAAGTATCCCGGAGATCGCAAAACTCGCGTCGCAGTTGACGTCCTACCAACGCTCACCCCAATGGGTTCTTCCAAAAGAGGATTTTCCTATCCCCGCTGAGCAGATCGAAGAGTTCAACCGCAACCCGGAGGCACTTCAGGGCTACCGCGACGCGATCATGAACTACATCGGCCCCAACGCTCCGTTCAGCAACAAAGAGATTCTCGGCGGTGCGGAATGGGCGGGAGCTGTTGCAATCTCGATTGTCGACGACCCAAAGACTCGTGAAGGACTCACACCCCACGTTCCTTGGGGTTGTTTCCGCCCCCTGTTTTCGAATGACTACTACCCCGCATTCAATCGACCCAACGTCGAGCTCATCACCGACGAAATTGACCACATCACCCCTAACGGAATCGTCACCGCCGACGGCGTGGAACGAGAGTTCGATGTCATCGTTTGCGCAACCGGCTATGTCGTGGACAAGTTCGCAGCGCGAATTCCATTTACAGGAATCGGCGGCCGAAGCCTCGATGATGAATGGGTCGACGGACCAGAGGCATATCTTGGTGTCACCACCCCAGGATTTCCCAACCTTTTCATGCTGTACGGACCCAACAACAACGCTGGGTCACTCATCGAAATGGCCGAGTACGAAGTCGGATACGTACTCGAACTGCTCGACCAGATGAACGAAGCAGGCGCCGACTGGATCGACGTGCGCCGCGACGCAATGGACGCGTACAACGCTGAACTCCAACAGGGAATCGCCAATGTCGAGGTATGGCATGCGGGATGTGGCCACTATTACGAAAGCCCTTCAGGCAAGATCGTTACGCAGTACCCGTTTTCGATGTTTCATTATCGGGACTCCGTGGCCAACCCCGACTTGAGTCCGTTCGAACTCGGGTACAAGTAGCGAGTTACAGACGACCAGCGTCGCGGGCAGCTTGATCAGCTGCGGAGAGTTGCGCGTCGATAATCGCGAGCCCGCCATCCCAGAAACGCGGATCTGCGAGGTCGACGCCAACAATTCGCCCCAGATCTTCTGGCGACTTGGAGCCACCAGCCCGCAGCAGATCGAGGTATGCAGGCACAAACGCGTCGCCTTCAACTTCGTAGCGTGCATAAACCGCTAACGCGAGCAACTGCCCATAGGCATACGCGTAGACATATCCAGGCGAACCTATGAAGTGGGGAATGTAGCTCCACCATGAGCGGTAACCCGGCGTGATCTCAACGGCATCGCCAAGCATGGCGCGCTGCGTACCCTCCCACGCGTCTGCGAAATCCTCGGTGGAAAGCTCACCAATCTCGCGGCGATGGGTGTGTACAGCATTTTCAAATCGGTTCATTGCGATTTGGCGGAACACTGTTGCAATCTGCCCTTCAAGACTTTCCGCCAAAAGAGCAAGGCGGGCATTCGGGTCGGTGGTGTCTGAGAGCAAGCGACCAAAGGTCACCGTCTCACCGAAGACCGATGCAGTTTCCGCCAACGTCAGCGGGGTCGACTGATGGAAGACACCTTGCTCGCGAGCTAGATACGCGTGAAGCCCATGGCCGAGTTCATGAGCAAGGGTCAGCACGTCTCGGCGGCGACTGGTCCAATTAAGGAGCAAGAAGGGATGAGCACTGGGAACGGTGTAGGCGCAGAACGCACCTGGACGCTTGCCCGGTCGTACCGGTGCGTCGATCCAGTTCTCGTCGATGAATGTGTTCACGACACCGGCCAATTCCGAAGAGAACGACCCGTAAGAGTCGAGAACAATCTCGGTGGCCTGGGACCACGAGAACTCCTCCTCCACCGTTGCGATTGAAGCATTGCGGTCGTAATCAGCAAGTTTCTCGACACCGAGGAGTTGCGCCTTCAAGCGGTACCAGCGCTGCGGGATGTCGTAGCGATCGACCACGGCATCGACGAGTGCTTGCACCGATGAATCGCTCGCTTGATTCGCGAGATTGCGGCTCGCCACCCACGACGAATAAGCACGGAGCCGGTCATCAGTGGTCTTATCCGCCATCAACGTGTTGAAGATATAGGCACGAGTCCGCAAGCCGGGTTCGAGCGCGGCAGTGACAGCCTCGGCGGCGATACGCCGCTCTTGGCGATCCGGGGAGCCAAGTCGTGAAAGCCCTTGCTCAAGACTTGTGGGACCATCGGGAAGTTCGACAACGATGGCCGAGGTCAACTCATCGAACAGACGGCTCCAGGCCGAGGAACTCGTTACATCCTTCTCAGCGAGAATCTTCTCTTCAGGTTCTGTGAGCAAATGCGGGCGATAGCGACGCGCCGACTCTAAGTAGTAGCGACAAAAATGAAGCTCTTCGGATTCAAGCAGTACCGATGCTTTTGCTTCGGGTACCTCGGCCCACTCCAGCTCGAGAAAGATCAAACGCGTCGACAATTCCGTCGCTTGTTCTTGGAACTTCTGCATCGCCGCACCACGCGCTGGGTCGGAGGTGTCCACCGAGAAGCGCAACGACACCCAAGAGCCGGCACGCCCAAGCCGATCCTGAATCTCGCCAAGCGTCGACATCGCTTGCGCTAACTCAGTTGCCTCAAGTTCACCTATGCGTCCACGCCACAGTTCGAGCTCGCCAGTGAGCACTTCGGCCTGCTCGAGGAGTTGGACGACGCCTTCTTGACCCGCCCCACCTACAAGTGGATCAAGGTCCCAAGCGACGTCGGCGGCGTTGAGGTCAGCATCTTCGTACACGGTCATGACCACACGCTAGGGAACCGCGAGGCCTCATTCCACCAGCGAGCGAAGAGTTTGCTTCGAGGACTCAATTTCATCAGCCAGGAGGCGTTCGAAAAGACCAGCCCCGAACGAGCCCCCGTAATGCAGGCCCATCGTCAGACGGGTTCCGATCTCAATTGAATCAAGCTGGGCGTCAAGTACCCATGACGAATGACTGCGTCCGTCCACTTCTTCTCGTTCAAAACGAATATGGCTGGGCTCGTCGATCGTGCGGATCATGCGCAGCCGCTTTGACCGGGCGATTGGTCCAACCTTCGCTCGAAGTTCCACAGCCCAAGCATTGGGTTCGCTGCCCTCTTCGAAATCTGCCCGCGGGACGATCGTGAGCCAATCGGGATAGCGAGAGAGGTCACCGACCCAATTCCGCAATTGCTCGAGCGAGCACGAAGCATCGAGAGTCGCTGTCAGGTCCATGCGGCCATTGTGTCCCAAGAACAACGATCAGCGGTGACCGAGTAGCCGCGACACGTGCTCGGTGGCTGGAGATGCGTCGAGAACTCCGGGGGTGTCGAACTGCACCACTGCGCCCTCGTCGAGAACTGCGATCCGATCGGCCAATGCGAAGGCCTCCGATCGGTCGTGCGTGACATAAAGAGCGGTGAGGCCAAGGTCGACGATGAGTTCCCGAAGTTCCGACACCAAGTGATCGCGCAGGACTCGATCAAGCGAGCCCATGGGTTCATCAAGAAGAAGCAACCGTGGCGATGGCGCAAGCGTTCGAGCGAGCGCAACGCGCTGTCGCTCTCCCCCGGACAACGAGGCCACATCACGCGTCCCGAAATCAGTGAGACCGACAAGTTCGAGGACTTCGACCACTCGAATCGAACGTTCAGGCTTGGGAACCTTCGCCATCCGCAATCCGAAGGCCACGTTGTCCGAAACGTTGAGATGAGGGAACAATGCATGCTCTTGGAACATCAGACCAACCCCCCTCAGGTGCGTAGGGGTTGTTGTGATGTCGACGCCGTCGAGAATGATCGATCCCTCCGAGGCGTTATGGAGCCCCGCAATGACGCGAAGCAGTGTGGTTTTCCCCGAACCGGACGAACCGAGTACTCCGATGACCTCGCCAGCCTCGACATCAACAGAAATGTTGTGAAGGGTCGGGTCTTCATTTCGGTCATGGCGAGCACTCACATGATTCAGCGCAAGATACGAGCTACTCATCTCAGAATTCCGAAACGCCAGCAGGACGGAAACGATCGATAACGAGCATGACGACAACGGTGAGCAGCATCAGGATTGTCGACATCGCCATAGCTTGGCCAAAGTTGTATTCCCCTGGTCGGCCCAGCGCTCGATAGATCGCAATTGGCATGGTGGGGCGGTCGGGACGAATCAGAAATGCCGTTGCTCCGAATTCACCCAGTGAAATAGCAAACGCGAAACCTGCTGCAGCGGCGAGCGCTCGCCCAACGATCGGCACTTCGACGCTCAACCACACCCGGCGAGGAGAAGCCCCGAGCGTCGCAGCCGCTTCTCGTAGACGAGGATCGATTGATCGAAGCGCAGGAGCCAGTAACCGTACGACAAACGGGAGTGCCACGACTGCGTGTGCAATCGGGATCAGCCAAAGCGAAGATCGAAGGTTCAATGGCGGTTCGTCGAAAACAATCAGAAATCCAAAGCCCACGGTGACAGCCGAGGTGCCGAGCGGGATCATCAGCGCAGTATCGGTCCAGCGACTGAACCGCGTATCGGAATGAGCGGATCCGTCACCAACAATTGCCCACGCTGCGCAGAGACCGAGAACGAGTGCAATGGCAGTTGCAATCGACGCAAACATCAGCGAGTTTCCAATCGCGTCGACAGGGGGAACGAAGGACGTCGATCCCCCTCGGCTATCGGTGAGAGCGCGATAGAAACCGAAACCCCAGCCCTCGGGTGTCGAGAATGAGCGCACAACAAGAACCATCAGGGGTGTCCCGAAAAGCAACGCAATAAACATGAGATTCGATCGGATGAACCACTTCTGTCGTGGGGTTCCGGCAGGTTGTTCGGTTTCAGTTGCGGAACGCTGGTCGAAAAGGACCGAACGGCGTCGCTGTGATCGTCCGAACCACAGAAGGATAATGACGACGACAAGTAACTGAAGGAGAGCAAGTACTGCAGCGACATCAAGTTGAAGAAACTTTGCGGTTTGGTCATAAATCTCGACCTCAAGTGTGCGGTGAGAGATGCCACCAAGGATCAAAACGATTCCGAATGATGTGAAACTAAAGAGAAAGACGATTGACGACGCCGCAGCGACTGACGAACGAATGAGCGGCCAAGTGACCTCCGCGAATACCCGCCAAGGTCGAGCGCCTAGTGCTCGAGCTGACTCTTCAAGTCGTGGGTCAATCGTTGACCAGGTCGAACCAACGGTACGCACCACTACGGCGTAGTTGAAGAACACATGAGCGATAAGAATCGCCCAAACTGTCCCACTGAGATTCACTCCAGAGAGTCCACCGCTACCAATGATGCCGAGTAACGAAACAGCCACAACGACAGTCGGGAGCACAAACGGCACGAGAAGCGCAGACCAAAGCAGCTTTTTGCCCGGGAAACGATATCGAGCGAATAGCGCGGCTCCTGGGAGTGCGAAAAGCAAGCAGAGGACCGTCGAGGCAATTGACTCCCAAATCGTGAACCAAAGGACTCTGCGAATCGTCGAATCAGCGACAACCTCACCGAAGGCGGCAAGATCCCATGCCCCGTCGGGGCGCAATCCCCGAAGAATGATCGCTACAACAGGCCACGCAAAGAACACCGCAAGGAAGAGCAGCGGCGGAGCGGCGGCCACAACTCGCCACCAGATCTTCCTACGGGAACTTGCGTTGGTCCCCGATACGCCTAACGGAAGAGTGCTGACCACTGAGAAATCCACCGCTCTCGATTCGCCGCCACTTCTGAATAAGGCAACGCCAGTGGAGCCTCAACAGGTGCTGTGTATTTCGCGAATGTGTCTGGCAAGGGCGTGCCGGTGACCACTGGGTAGACATACATCTGTCCAGGAACATCAGCTTGAAACGAGCCGCCAAGCATGAATTCGATAAATGCCGCAGCCGCCTGCGGCTGGGACGCACCTCTGAGGATCCCGGCGAATTCTGTCTGGCGGTAACAGGTTTCGGTCACAACTCCGGTCGGCGATTGGTCTACGGGGAGTGTGGTGTCCGACACCTCTGCGGGAGGACTGGATGCGTAACTCACGACGAGCGGACGATCACCCTTACCGCTCCCACCAGAAAAAGTTGCGTAGTACGCAGTTTCCCAACTGTCGACGATGCTCACACCGTTCGCTTTCAGTTGTTTCCAATAGTTGAGCCATGCAGCACCCGTTGTCGCATCATCGCCGCCACCGAATTTGGCAATTGTTGCGAGCATGAAGGCCAGGCCCGGAGTTGATGTCGATGGGTCCTCAACGACAAAATCATTTTTCACCGAAGGATCAATGAGTGCGTCGAAGGTTGAAGGCACCGGTAATCCAGCCTTCGAAAACGCACCACGATCAAAATTCACACAAACGTTCCCATGATCAATCGGTGTCGCCATTCCGGAGTCATCGATCACGAAAACTGAGTCAACGCCTTCGAGACGTTCGGCTCGGAACTGCTGGAGAAGATTGCTACGAAGAACTGACCCAAGAAGGTTTTCATCGAAACCAAAAATGACATCAGCTACAGGATTGCCAGCGGTGAGGATCGCGGCATTTGTCATCGCAACCGCATCTCCCGATGAGATCAACTCGACCCTGACATTTGTTGCCGACTCAAACTCATCGAGTACAGATTGAGAAACCGCAAACGAGTCATGGGTCATGACTCTCAACGTGACTGACTCTTCAAAACGCGGAAGGGACCCGTTCACCAGCACCGGTGACACCGACGAAGAAGTTTCAGATTTTTCGGATGCACACGAGCTACCTAAAACACTCAACGCAAAAACAGTCAACCCAAGAAGGCCCGCAGCAATCAGTCTTCTCATTTCATATCTCCATCTTCAGTCAAAAAAGTTCTGGACTAGGGCGGATTACAAGCACGGTGCCCTCTTCAATTGACACCGTTGCCTCGTGACCGAGAAGAACGTTGCTTACGCCGCGTGTGGTACCCGCCGGCAGCCTTTCTCCCCTCAGCGGATACTCAAGTCCTTCTGTTCGCACACCCACTGCCTCACCATGGAGAGGCACGATTGTCACCACATCACCGGGATCACCAACAAATGTGACTCCTCCCCCGCCGTGCACGACTGACACAAGGGCGGAATCGAGAATCGCGTGCATCGAAACATGCGCGTAGGTCGGCGAGGAGATCACGAACGCGTTCGCAAACGACTGGTCCACCCGACCACCGTGCCCACCGACGATCGTGATGACATCAGCGCCTTCTCTGATTGCGACATTGATCGCCAGTTCGAGATCTGTAGCGTCTTTCGCCGCGGGATGCCGCTCGATTTTCACTCCTGCCGATTCGAGTTCTTGGAGGAGCATCGGTGGAATGGAATCGAAATCACCAACAGCGATATCAATAGCGAATCCCGCCGCCTTTGCGTGGACGGCCCCCGAGTCCGCAGCGATAACGAGAGCGCCTTCAGATTCAAGCGCCGCGGCCAAATTCACATCCGGCCGCACCCCGCCGATGATGATGATGGCGGCGCATGGTGTTGAGTCAACAAGTTCAGACATGTCAGGCGCCTAAAAGGGAGTGACACGAACGAGCACAACCAGTGCGTGAACCGAAAACTTCCTTCGCCGGCATGACCCGGATCAGGTGCAACGGTCGGAAGAGATCGGCTCTTCCCTCTCAGCCCGGCCTCCCGGACTCCCGTGTTCACTTCCGATGGTACACAGATCCGCCCGCAAACTTGCGGATCAGCCCAACAGATTCCGCCGCGGCCACCTACGATCAGCGCATGCGTAGATCCATCTTCACCGAAGACCACGAACTGTTTCGTCAATCAGTTCGCACATTCATCGAACGTGAAGTGACGCCGAATTTCGAACGCTGGGATCGCGATGGGATTGTGGACCGAGGGCTGTTCACCGCCGCTGGCACTGCCGGTTTCTTGGCCATCGATGCCCCAGAGCAATTCGGCGGCGGCGGGGTCGAGGACTTCTGTTACAACGCAATCATCAGTGAAGAATTCGCCTACGCAGGTGCAGCCCCAGCCGGAATTGGCATCACACTGCACAACGACGTTTGCCTCCCCTACTTCCTTTCATTGACAAACGAAGAACAGAAACAGCGCTGGTTGCCGGGCATCTGCTCGGGCAACCTCATCACGGCAATCGCCATGACCGAACCTGGCATTGGCTCAGACCTTGCTTCAATGTCGACCTCAGCGCTCCGTGATGGCGACGACTACATAGTGAATGGCGCGAAAACATTCATCACTAACGGAATCAACGCCGATCTCGTCATCGTTGCAGTGAAGACCGATCCCAAAGAGCGACATAAGGGCATGAGCCTCCTTGTAATCGAACGTGGCACGCCCGGATTTGAGCGCGGGCGAAACCTCGAAAAAGTCGGCCTACACGCCCAAGACACCGCTGAGCTCTTTTTCACCGATGCACGAGTTCCAGTCGCCAACCTCTTAGGAAGCGAAGGGATGGGTTTCCTGCATCTGGTCGAGAACCTTCCCCAAGAACGGCTCTCGATCGCCGTCGGCGCGGTTGCCGCCGCGCGCCAAGCTCTGCGCTGGACGCTTGCCTACACCCATGAACGAACCGCTTTTGGCCAACCCATCGCCGCCTTCCAGAACTCTCGGTTTGTCCTCGCCGAGTGCGCAACCGAGATCGAAATCGCCGAGGTTTTTCTCGACCGTTGCATCGAGGCGCTAAACGCCAAGGAACTCACCGCAGAAGAAGCGGCTATGGCGAAATGGTGGACGACCGAATTGCAAAAGCGCGTCGTGGATTCTTGCGTGCAGCTCCACGGCGGTTACGGCTACATGCTCGAATATCCGATCGCCCGGGCATATCTCGACACACGTATTCAAACGATCTACGGCGGGACCACCGAGATCATGAAAGAGATCATCGGGCGTTCGTTGCGACCATGATCGTAGTCAGTTCATTACTGCGCCTAGGCTGAGAACATGGTCCTCGTCGCGATCTTCGCCATCCTTGCTGTGGTCTGCGTTGTGGCCTTTGCCGCACAGATCAACCGTCGCCGTCGCTACGAGCGTGGCGAATACGATCCTGACGATGTGTGATCGGTCCGTCTCTTAGCGAGACCGCTTTCGGCGCGATGAGAACTCTGCGGCTATTGCCGTTGCGGTGATCGACCCACTGACATCCACACCGCTTTTATCAAACACAACGATGTCATGCTGTCGTTGTACGCGCCACGCATCGGCACCCAGCGAGTTTCGTGCTTGCCATAGCAACGTACGAAGGCGAGCGCGCTGGCGATCGAGCGGCACGCCTGGCCAGAAGACGTCAGCAATATGTTGAACGCTCATTCCTTCAAATCCGGACATCGCGAGTAGTCGCACCGCTGCTTCAGCATGGCGAGTCAGAAACACGACAGGCACGCCATCACGACACACTGAACTCTTCGCCGACAGATCAATCGAAAGCGCGCCTTCAGGCAGAAAGAGCCGTTCATAGGCGAGATCAGGAAGAGCGAGTTCTCGTGCCAATTTGAGCCAACGCCCGCCGCGGTCTCGGTCGATCGACCCGGTGAGAAGCACTGCGCGAGCCGCCCAGTAGCGCGCTTCAGCCTTAAGGAAGGTTTCTCGAGCCGTATCCACTGATGATCGGGCCGACACGCGATCGCCCATCATCAGCTCAACTTCCGCCAGTCGTAATTGAGCAACAGAGCGCCCGAGACTGTCGGGCAAATTTTTCGTGGCGTCCTGAAGCACGCTGGCGGCTTCCTCAAGCTGTCCTAACTCGCTGAGCGCCCACCCTTCACCAATCGAAGCAACTGCGGCTAATTCGCTATTGCCGACTGCTGAGGAAAGTTCACGAGCCCGCCCGACATCATCGAGGGCCCGTTCCGGCAAGCCGTCGCTCCCGAACGCTGCGCGCATTGAGTAGGCGATGACCCGAGCCTCATCGACAGGTTGACCTCCACGAAGAGCGAGTGCCTCGAGAAATCCCGTCTCGGCATCGTCACGGTTCCCGCGCAGCGACGAAAGCACTGCGCCGAGTGATCGCTGAAAGACGACTTGTGCTGCGATTTCATCAGGCCAAGGACCTGGCCCGACGGTTGCCGGGGCGGAGACAAGTAACTCATCGAGGGCAGCGAAGTTTCCCGCCCAGAACGCAGTGTGGGCCTGGTGTGCAAAGGGACCCGAGGCTGCAATCGACTGGCGTGCGCCTAGCCTTGGCCCTTCCGCATCCTCTGCTCTTCTTCCCGCCATTGGTCGCCCGCCCGCTCAGACCAATTCACACAGCGGCGAAGGTCAGGTTTTGTTCGTCAGACTTAGATTTTCAACCACTACGTCATACGTCAATGATCAGCGATGTGCGTTGAACTAGACATTGGTGTCTAGTCGAGTAGGTGGAGGCTTCCCTAGATGACGACCGCGAATGAGCGACACTCTGCGACAAGGACCAAGATTTTGAATGCCGGCGTCGCAGTTTGGGCCGACCAGACGACGTCGGTTTTGGTCAACGGTTTCACCGTCGCTCGGATAGCAGCTGCCGCCAACATCACTCGTTCGACGTTCTATGCCTACTGGCCCTCGACCGAGGAGTACGTCGCTGACCTCGCAACTCACCTTATTGACCTCGACACCATGAATTATCCGTCGATCGTGGCGAATCTTCCGATCGACATCCGACCGAAATCAGCGGTCACGGACCTCCCGCAAGCCATAGTTGAAAGTTGTCGGGCACACTTTGAGGCTGCGATCAATGATGAATCGTTCGGGCTTCGGCTGGCGTTCCTTTCGAAAGTAGACGACCCGGCAATAGCTGCAGCGCTCAAGGACCTCTACCGCAAAGCGGAAGCCGCCCAGTACGCGCCGTTTCTGAGCAGCCTTGAACGTTGGGGCAGGAAGCTACGGGAGCCAATCGATGAATCGATGATGCAAATCATTTTTAGCTCCCTGCTCGAAGGACTTGCGGCTCGCTACCGCTTAGACCCCGACTCATTTCCACCTGACCTCTATGGCTTGGCTCTGCTCCCACTGCTTGTGACCCTCACTCGGAGGCCTGAGGACAACCGAGGTCTTTACGAAATCGTCGATTCGCTCAATAGTTGGCCTGCGATTGGATTTGCAATGAAGTTGCGCGATCACGAAACGGCAAGTTCCCAAAGTCCTGCGGCCATCGCCGGGACTTCCATGCGAGAAATCACCATCGCAATTCGGCGACTGCTCGCACGAATCGGATTCGGCGAGCTCTCAATGTCCGAAATCGCCGCTGTCACCGGCTACTCCGAGTCCACACTTCAACAAATGTTCGGATCCCGTCCCGGAATCGCTATGTGCTTACTTTTCGTCAACTGTTTCGAGCGTTACCAGTCGGTGGAACCCCACCTCGATGGCATTGTGCTTGTTCGAGAATTCATTGACATCAATACCGATGAGATCAAACGCAATCCCGTGATTGCCCAAAACATGATGCTTCTTCTCAGCGGCCACACCGCACAACCGCGTTATGAACTCATTGACTTCGACCCTCGACCGCTTTTTGATGTAGCGGTGAGGCAAGCATTCGAACGTGGAGAACTTCGATCCGACCTAGATCCCAAACAGTTCTCTATTTTGTTGCAGCGCACCGTTCTCATTGAAGCAGGGCCGATTGCCCACGCAACGCCTCAGATCGATGGAGTCGAACTACTTCTTCAGGCTGCCGGGGCACCGCCTCGTGAAGTTGCATGCAACAGCACTACCGTTTGAACGCTGTGACGCAGACGATTCCCCCGCCCATTTCGAAATTCCGACCGACAAGCGAGTCGACCCCGCAATGGTGGCGTGATCCGTGTGCGATCGCATCCGTCATCGTCGCAATCATTCTCACCGCAATTGTGATCTGGCCAATCCTTAATGCAGTTCGAGCGGCTCTCGATCTTGATTGGCTACCCAGTGGCGACTGGGCGTTACTGACAATGCGAGTCGAAGACGTCGGGCGGGACACTCCAATTGTGGGTCCGTACTCTCGATTCGGATGGAACCACCCTGGTCCACTCATGTACTGGCTGCTAGCGGTCCCCTATCACCTCTTTGGCGAGAGACCAGAAGCGATTCTCGCCGCAGCGGCGACGCTAAACGCACTGACCGTTGCTGCCCTCAGCGCCGTCGCATGGCGAAGAGGCCGCCTGCCTTTGGTCGCCCTCACGATGACCGCGACTGTGATTCTCATCCATGCACTGGGTCCGGCAATGATCCGCGATCCTTGGAATCCATTCCTCACACTTCTTCCGCTCGCACTGACGGTTTTTCTTGTTTGGTCTGTCGTTGAAGGCGATTTTTGGATGTGGCCACCGTTGGCGTTTCTCGCGTCATTCGAGCTTCAGAGCCACATCGGTTATCTCCCAATGCTTGCAATGCTCGGGGTTTCGGTTGTCGTCATCACGTGGCGCCGGAAATCGTTCAACACTCTTCTGCCTGCTTCGACCAAACAGCGTTTTTGGGTCTTGGGAATCTCTATTGCGGTGGTCATCGGTTGCTGGCTTCCTGTCCTCCTCGACCAAGTTGTCGGCACGGGAAACCTTGGGGCAATTACTCACTACTTCTTCTCCAACGGCGATAGCCCCGCCGGGTTCGGTACCGCTTTTCATGTTGCGGCCGATCAATTGCGGCTTCCCTCAGCTCCGTGGCTTGGACGCAGTGAACTCACAGGCCTAGATGGCGCACTCCTAGGTTCAGGACTCACGGCCCTGATTGTTCCGATTTTGCCCATGGCAGGTTCGCTCTGGCTTGCTGTTCGAATGCGTGTACTCGCCGCTCTTCGTTTGCAACTCGTTGTGATTGCTACCGCTCTCGGCGGTTTGATCGCTACTGCTCGTGTCACCGGGCCACTTTTCGATTGGGTGGTCCGATGGTGGTGGGTCATCGCAAGCCTGTGGTGGCTTTCCATCGTCTGGGTTTTGTGGTCAGTGCTGTACGAGCGCATCACAACCCAATCATTGCAGCGCATCGCAACCGGACTCCTCGCCGTAGGAGCAGCGATCGTGACGTTGGCCGCGACGGGCCCAATCACTTCGGCAATATCCGCGACTCCGCCACCGAGTCCATCAACGGGCATCGTCCTCGACGGCTTCCTTCAACAGACGCTTGATGCTCTGCAGGGCTCGGGACCGCTCCTCGTCGTTACCACTGGTTCCATACGCGGCGACTATGGCGATGCACTTCGGCTCCAACTTGAGCGAGCAGGCATCCAAGTTGTTGCCGAGTCGAACATGATCAGCCACCTAGGTCCGCAACGCTCCGAATCGAACCGCACCCCGGTGGGCACGCTTTGGGTCGTCAGCGCTGACCAGATCACTCAGTTCAAGGCCGATCCGAGCATGACCTATCTCGGAGGATGGGATCCGCTCACTCAGGATCAACGAATTCAGTTCTTCGTCGATCAATCACTCCTTCAAGACCAGCTCATCGCGGCCGGTCGTGTCGACCTTGCCGAGGCACTCACGAACGGATCTGGAGGCGTCGACACCGAGGCCAAGGGGCTTGACGGAGTCGACTCGGCGCTCCTAGACCGTGTCGAAGCGCTACGCCGAAAGGGCGATCCCGTCGCTGTGTTCCTAAGGCCGGCTCGCACCTTCTAAGGCACAGCAAAATCCGACTGAGGGCCTTTAAATGGTCGATGTCGGCACCACCCCGCAGGAGTGGTTGACTTGATCGGTGCTAAACGTCCGTGACCTCGTTGTTGAAATCGGGGGGAAGACCATCGTTGATGGCACCACCTTTCAGGTGAGGGCGGGCGACAAGGTCGGACTCGTTGGGCGAAACGGAGCCGGGAAGACCACCCTCTTTCGGGTGTTGGGCGGCGATAACGCTCCAAAACGCGGAACCGTCGAACGATCAGGCGGCACCGGCTACCTCTCACAGGATCCTCGACAAGACGCCGTTGATCCCGAGACCCTTGCGATCACCCACGTGCTGTCGGGCCGAGGCTTCGATGTCGCTGTGAACCGTCTCGAGACACTTCGCCAGGCGATGGAAGTCAACCCTTCTGAGCAGAACATCACAAAGTTCACGAACGCTCAGGAGCGTTTCGAGATTGATGGTGGCTACGCCGCCGAATCTGACGCCCGAAAACTGGTTGACGGCCTTGGACTGCGCGCTGATCGCCTCGAACTTCCCATTGGTGCGCTCTCCGGCGGCGAGCGCCGACGCCTTGAACTTTCTCGCATCCTTTTTGCAGGCAGCGATCTCCTGCTACTCGATGAGCCAACGAACCACCTCGATGCCGATGCTCGCGACTGGTTGCTGTCATTCCTTCGCTCGTATCGAGGCGCACTTCTCGTCATCAGCCATGACCTCGACCTCCTTGACGAGGCCATCACCCGCGTCATCCACCTCGACCGCGAAGCAGAAGAAGCCACCGGCGAGATCGTCGAGTACCGGGGTACCTATAGCCAGTACCTCGTCTCACGAGAACGTGATGAAGAGCGCCTCAGCAAAATGGCCGAGCGCCAACAAAGCGAAATCAAACGATTGTCGACACTCGCTGATTCGATGCGCGGCCAAACGGCCAAACGCGCACGCGTCGCCAAAAATCTCGACAACCGAGCGCAACGAATCCGCTCGAACCAAGTTGAAGGTCCAGCGGCGCGACGGACAATCGAATTGCGATTCCCTCCCCCGCCGAGTTGTGGACGAACAGTTCTGACTGCAAATGGATTGTGGAAGAGTTACGGCGCAAATGATGTGTTCGCAGATGTCTCGTTTGATGTCGGTCGCGGTGAACGACTCTTAGTTATGGGTCTCAACGGTGCTGGAAAGACCAGCCTCCTGAAAATTCTCGCGGGTACGTCCGACCCTGACCTCGGAGATTTTGAACTTGGACTAAATGTTTCTGTCGGTTACTACGCCCAAGAACACGAAGGCATCGATTCGGGGATTTCGATGATCGACCACATGCGCCGTGACTCCGAACTTGGTGACGAAGGCGTCCGTGCGCTTCTCGGAATGTTCGGTCTTAGCGGAGACAAAGTGTTTCAAGATGCCGGAACGCTTTCCGGTGGTGAAAAGACAAAGCTTGCTCTCGCCCAACTCGTGGCGGGAAACCACAATCTTCTTCTGCTTGATGAGCCCACAAATAACCTCGATCCGATGTCGCGCACCGCGACCGGAACAGCACTTGCTGCATGGCCCGGAACAATGGTGATTGTGAGCCACGATGTTGAATTCGTCGAGGCACTCGCCCCTGACCGTGTACTTCTCATGCCCGACGGGCAACTCGATTACTTCTCGGCAGAATCGCTGGAGCTTGTGGCTCTCGCCTGAGCGCTACTCGCCGGCGGTGTCGGCACCGCTGCGTTCCCATTGAAGGTACGCCTCCATGAAACCATCGAGGTCACCGTCGAAAACTCCATCGACATTGCCGACTTCGTATCCCGAACGAAGGTCCTTAACCATTTGGTACGGCTGCGTCACGTAGGAGCGAATCTGACTTCCAAAGCCCACCGAACGCTGTTCGCCGCGAATGTTGGAGAGTTCCGCCATCCGTTCCTCGCGCTGCCGCTCGGCCAATTTCGCCCGAAGAATCTGCATGGCGCGATCTTTGTTCTGATGCTGGCTTCGCTCGTTCTGGCATGAGGTAACGATTCCGGTCGGCAAATGGGTAATGCGGACCGCGGAGTCCGTGACGTTCACATGCTGACCACCCGCACCGGAGGATCGGTAGGTGTCAATACGGAGTTCCTTTTCGTCGATCTCGATGTCGGGGACATCCTCGAGGAACGGAGTGACCTTGAGAGCCGCAAATGCTGTCTGACGTTTCCCCTGAGCGTTGAAAGGAGAAATGCGGACCAGCCGATGAACGCCGTGTTCAGAACGGAGTCGACCATACGCGTGGCGACCATTCACCAAAAACGTGGCGGAAGAGATGCCAGCCTCATTGCCAGCAGAGACTTCGTCGAGCTCAACATCGAAACCGCGCTTTTCTGCCCAGCGAAGGAACATCCGGAGCAGCATGTTTGCCCAATCCTGAGCGTCAGCACCACCTTCACCAGATTGGATTTCGCAGATTGCATTGGTGTCGTCGTACTCACCAGTGAAGAGAGCTCGAAGTTCCAGTTCACCGAGATCTGACGCAAGCGCAGCCATCGATCCTTCGACTTCTGCTTCGACCGACTCATCGTGTTCTTCGCGCCCAAGTTCGTGCAGTGTCTCGGCATCTTCGAGTCGCGTCGACAGTTGGTCGAAAAGTTCAAGATCTTCGGTGCAAGCCGACAACTCGCCATTGATCTTTCGAGCAAGGTCGGGATCGTCCCAGAGATCGGGCCGGCTCGCTTCGGTCTCGAGCTGTGGACGAGCCAGAAGGAGTTCTTCAATACGCAGGTACACCCGCGCTTCGTCGATCCGACGATGCAGATCGGCAAGTTCGTCGGAAAAATCCCTCATGCGCCGTGACAGACTTTGAACTTCTTGCCCGAACCGCAAGGGCAAGGAGCATTTCGAGGGGTTTTGTCCCAGTCACTCTTCACCGTTGGCGTGTTGGAGATCTCTTCGATTGCCTCAGGAGGAACTTCGAGGCCTTCCGCTGCGGCCTGAGCGCGTGCAGCGGCCTGCATGCCGCTAGGAGCCTCACTCGGGTCGACGGGAGCGGTGTATTGCAGGTTAGAAACCTGCGGTTCGTTCGTGCGAACCTGCTCGGCAACCGTCACCTGAGCGTGCATCACGTAGGTCACGAAGTCAGTCGCTATAGAGGTCATCATCGAACCGAACATCTCGTAGCCCTCTCGCTGCCACTCGATGAGCGGATCCTTCTGCCCCATGGCTCGGAGGTTGATTCCCTCCTGAAGGTAATCCATTTCGTAGAGATGCTCGCGCCACTTCTGATCGATGATGCGGAGCATTACCTGACGCTCAACTTCGCGCATCGTGTCGTCGCCAAATTCGGCCTCACGACGCTCGTAATAGGCGGTGGCTTCGCTCATGATGACTTCGTAGAGATCATCAGTTGTATGCGCAGCGTGAAGTGTGTCTTCAGTGATTTCGGTCGGCCACATCGCCGCGATTTCAGAATGGAGTCCGTGAAGATCCCATTCGTCGCGTTCGTCGCTGTCACAGAACGTTGTAATGGTTGAGTCAACTGCGTCTGCGAGGTATCCCATTGATTCCTCGCGAAGATCGGCATTGTCGAGAATTTGATCCCGGCGCTTGTAGATAACCTTGCGCTGCTCGTTCATGACTTCGTCGTATTTGAGAACGTTTTTACGGATTTCGGCGTTGCGTTGTTCCACAGTGTTCTGCGCACGCTCAATGGCCTTACTGACCATTTTCGCTTCAATCGGTACGTCGTCATCGAGCGTTTTGCCCATGACCCAGTTCATTGCTCCGGTTGCAAACAGGCGCATCAAGTCGTCTTCAAGCGACAGATAGAAACGGCTTTCACCTGGATCGCCCTGACGTCCGGAGCGACCACGTAACTGATTATCGATACGACGACTGTCGTGGCGCTCAGTGCCCAGCACATAGAGACCGCCGAGTTCCCGAACCTTGTCTCCGCCTTCGCGACACTCCGGCTCGTGAAGTGCAATGAGTTCAATGAGCCGGACCTGACCTTCTTCAGTCTCAGGATCAAGGCCTTCGGCCGCAAGATCACGGGCAGCTAGACCTTCGGCGTTGCCGCCGAGCAAAATATCGACACCTCGACCAGCCATATTGGTGGCGACGGTGACTGCGCCCAAACGACCGGCTTGCGCAACAATGTCGGCTTCACGGAAGTGGAGTTTTGCGTTCAGGATTTCGTGAGCGACTCCACGCTTGTTGAGATAGCGCGACAACGTTTCGGACTTTTCAACGGAAATTGTTCCGACAAGGACAGGTTGTCCCGCAGCGCTTCGTTCGGCAATGTCTTCGACAACGGCGTTGAATTTAGCGTCTTCGCTCTTGTAAATGAGATCGCCCTTATCGAGACGAATCATTGGTCGATGGGTCGGAATAGGAACGACATGGAGGTTGTAGGTTGCGAGGAACTCAGACGCTTCGGTTTCGGCGGTACCGGTCATGCCGGCCAACTTGTCGTACATCCGGAAGTAGTTCTGCAGAGTGACCGTTGCGAGAGTTTGATTCTCCTCCTCGATCTTCACTCCCTCCTTCGCCTCTACCGCTTGATGGAGACCTTCCGACCAACGACGACCATCAAGAATGCGACCAGTGAATTCATCGACGATCTTGACTTGACCCTGCTGGACCACATACTCCTTGTCGCGCTTGAAGAGTTCCTTGGCCCGCAGAGCCGCTTGCAATTGGTGCACCAGATTCTGCGAAACCTCGTCGTACATGTTCTCGACGCCAAGTGCTCGTTCGACCGCCTCGACACCTTCGTCGGTGGGAGCAACTGTTCGCTTCTCTTCATCGACGTCGTAATGAATGTCGCGTTTCAGGCCTCGAACAATCGAGGCGAACTGGTAGTAGATCTTGGCGGCGTCGGCGATGCGGCCAGAAATAATGAGTGGGGTGCGCGCTTCGTCAATGAGGATCGAGTCGATTTCGTCGACGATGCAATAGGAATGGCCACGCTGCACCTGCTCGGCGCGACTCATGGACATGTTGTCGCGCAAATAATCGACACCAAACTCGTTGTTCGTTCCGTAGGTGACATCGCACGCGTACTGCGCCCGTTTCACAGCGGGGTCGTTCATACCTGGGATCACCAGGCCTACTGAAAGCCCAAGGCTGCGGTGGACCCGACCCATCCAGTCAGAGTCTCTGGTGGCGAGATAGTCGTTCACCGTGACCACGTGCACGCACTT
>SXGQ01007043.1_pt1 | contig 97237 bp, 97 predicted proteins | sample 3178371 | NCBI WGS metagenome assembly SXGQ01 (sample SAMN11356859, study PRJNA531348) | freshwater metagenome | isolation source: freshwater sample F1-20 | place: China: Fuxian Lake, Yuxi | collected 2017-12-25 | reverse complement strand
TTAATGTTAAAATTTTTTCAATATTTTCCTTTAATTTTTATTAAATTTAATTTTTAATATGTTAAAATTTTAAATTTAATTTAGATTATGCGAAATTTATTTTTAATTATTTCGATTGTATTTTTATTATTAAATAATAAAGCACAGGTTCATTTTTGTAATACAACCGAGATGCAAAATTCCTGGTTTGAAAAACACCCAGATTTAAAGGTATATTTTGATGATTTGCAGAGAAAAGCCACGGTTGATGATTCAGTTCAATTTCGATCAGGATATCAGGAAAAGTTTGCAGCAGCAGCTATTTATACAATTCCTGTGGTATTTCATATTTTGCATAAAGGTGGCTCAGAAAATATATCAGATGCTCAAGTCATAGATGCTGTTGATATTTTAAACAGAGATTTTAATAAATTAAATGCTGATACATCGAATGTGGTATTACCTTTTAAAACTTTAATTGGCGACACAAAATTTGTATTTCAGCTGGCTACAAAAGATCCTAATGGAATTTGTACAAATTCAATAATTAGACATTATGATGTTAATACCAATTGGATAGGAGATTTTTCTGATTATCAGTATACTTGGAACCCAACTCGCTACTTAAATTTTTATGTTGTGAAATCAATTTCTAGTGGTGCTGCTGGATATACATATCTGCCTGGCTCAGGGATTCCATCAGCACTTGATGCAATAGTTATTTTGAGTAGTTATGTTGGTAGTATTGGCTCAGGTAATGCTGGTACTTCAAGAGCATTAACTCATGAAGTAGGACATTGGTTTAATTTACCTCATGTTTGGGGAGCTACAAATCAACCTGGAGTTGCCTGTGGAAATGATGGCGTTTCTGATACACCCATAACAAAAGGTTTTACTTCTTGTAATTTAAATAATACTAAAATTTGTAATCCAGCAATTGATGAAAATATTCAAAATTATATGGATTATGCCTACTGTCAACTTATGTTTACAAAAGGCCAGTCAACTCGTATGCAAAATTCATTAAACAGTCCTATTAGTGGTAGAAATAATTTATCATCTTTAAACAATTTATTAATCACAGGAATAACTAATCCCGGAACTAATTGTATTCCCAATTTGGATATTTCAGTGTCGCCTTCGTATTCTGTGTGTCAAGGGCGCTATTTATCATTTAACTCTTTTACATATAATGCTGCACCTACTAATTATTTTTGGACGGCTAATAATGGCGCAGTAATTACAAATCCAACATTTTCAGCTACAAATATTTTATTTAATAATACCGGCAGTTCAACTGTTAGTTGTCTTGTTTCGAATATAAATGGTAGCTCTATTAAGAATGTAGTGATTAATGTATCTAATGGAATTACCAATTATAATTCAACAAATTCTCAAAGTTTTGAGAGTCTCAGTTTACCCTCGTTTTGGTCAGTAATTAATCCAAACACTCCCAATAATAAATGGGATATTTTTTCTGGTGCTGGCTCTCAGGGTTCAAAGTGTATGTATATTCAAGGTGAACTTTTGGAAGCTAATTCGGTTGAGATATTAGAAACGCCCTCATACGATTTTAAAAATAATCAAGGGGCTATATTTACTTTTAAATATGCTTACGCAAGAAAAGATGTCAATAACAAAGATCTTTTTAAAGTTCAAGGAAGTAAGGATTGTGGAGGTATTTGGGAAGATATTTGGTTGCCAAATAATGGGAATTTAGCTAATAGTTCTGGCGGAACAACGGCAGGCATATATGTCCCATTTTTTGATTGGGGCTTTTATAATTTAACCCTTCATCCAAATTTTCAAAGCTTTGTTAACGAAGATAATGTAAACTTTCGTTTTTATTTTCAAGAAGATGTTGGAGGTGTTGGAATGGGCAACCGTCTTTATTTAGATGAAATAAATTACACAACTCCAGTTGGAATAAATGAGCTAACCAAATCAATTGGTCTTAAAGTTTATCCAAATCCTACTTCGGATATTTTTAATTTACAATTTACATTATCTAATTCTACAAAAATTAAATATCAAATAAAATCAATTACTGGTTTTATATTTATTGAAGAAGCAGAACAATTATATTTAGAAGGTGAGTATAAAATTATTCTAAATAAAAATAACAGCTTAGCTAAAGGTATTTATTTTCTTAATTTAGAAATGAATGGTATTAAAATGAGCAGAAAATTAGTAGTGAATTAAAATGTTTTCATTAATTCACTATTACATTTGAGCGTCTAGTTTTGCAGCTAAAGCAGATTTAGGAACAACGCCCACTTGTTTATCTACAACTTCGCCATTTTTAAAATATAATAAAGTAGGAATGTTACGAATGCCGTAGTTTGCACTTATTTGAGAGTTCAAATCAACATTTACTTTACCAATTACTGCTTTTCCTTCGTATTCTTTTGCTAATTCTTCTACAACCGGACCAACCATTCGGCATGGACCACACCATTCAGCCCAAAAATCTACTAACACGGGTTTAGTACTTTTTAAAACTAATTCTTCAAAGTTTGCGTCTGTGATTTCTAGTGCCATAATTATTTAATTTATTTTATTTATTATAAAGATTAATATTACTTTGTAAAAATAAAATCTTTCTTGGAGTTTTTAGCTTGAGTTTCTAACAATATTAAAAAATTAACTAACAATAACATTGTTTTTTTTATTCAAAAATAATCCTGCACCAATTGTTATAATTAATAATATTGAACCTATCGTAGCTATATTATTTCCATTTGAATAAGTAATAGGTTCAAATTTAAATTCGATTTTGTGATTACCAGCAGGTATTACTAAACCTCGCAATACATAGTTTACCGATGCATGTTCTTTTAATTGCCCATCAACATATGCATTCCAACCTTTAGAATAATAAATTTCTGAAAAAACTGCAAATTCTTCATCTTTAGTTTCGCTTTGATAAACTAAATTATTAGGTTGATAAGATACTAGTTTAATATCTCCTTTTGCTGAGTAATTTGGTTTTAATTTAAAATTTTTGATGAAAATTTCTTGAGATACTGCTTCTTTTTTAGTGTCTATTTTATCTAATGTAACAATCTCTTCATTTGCATTTTTGACTGAAATAATTTTCTCTACCAGCCAAGCATTACCATTAGCCATTGGATTTTTTAGAGGAATTTCGACATTATTTTCACCGCTTGGTAAAATAAAATATTTTGCATTTAGCATATTTAGAATTTGTAAGTTTCCAAATAATACTTTCATAGCGCTATCACTAGCAAATGATTTATTGGCATTTTTATAAAATGATTTAATCTCATTATCTATATGAAAATCAATTAACTCAGCATATTTTTTAAGTTTTGCAGCATGATATCCACCAATAGATTTGTGATAATAAGAGGTTGCAGCATCATTAAAGGTATTAACACTTAAGTTTAAAACTCGATAATTAATATCTGTATCTTTTAAAATTTCTTCATCTGCAGCAGTTTTTGATACAATGCTTTGATTATTTTGTTCTTTGGTAATAAATGATTTATCGTTTAAATATCTGACATCAACTGTCCATAAATCTATTAAAATAAAAATACCTAAAGAGATAATTAACATTTCCTTTTTAATTTTATTTGTATAAAACAGGTAGAGTGTACCAAAAGCTAATAGAATAAAAATTAGAGAGCGGAATGCATCAGATTTAAAAATTGCTTTACGCGCTATTTCTAATTGAGGCATTAATTCTGCAACATAAGGTTTAACTTGATTTTCTGGATTACCAGCTTTAACGGCTTGTTCAATCATTTGCTGGGCTTCATTATCGGCTAAAAATGTATTTAAAATATCTGGAAACAAATAACTGATTAAACAAAAACCGCCCACAACAATTAAACAAGTAATTAATATTTTTTTAAGTGATAAATCTACTTTTAATAGATTTAATTTTATTTTATCATTCCAGTTTTTTATTTTAAAAAGTTCATTTATTGCTAACATGGCTAATAATGGTATGGTTAATTCAGCCACAATTAAAATCATACTTACTGCTCTAAATTTATTATAGCCTGGTATGTTATGCATAAAAAAGTCGGTTAAACTCATAAAGTTTTTACCCCAAGCAAGAGCAATTGTAAGAAACGTTACAATAACAATAGGCCATTTAATTGGATTTTTAACTATAAATAAACCTACTAGCGCCATAAAAATAATAATTACTCCAATATAAACGGGGCCGCTTGTAAAAGGCTGGTTCCCAAAGTAAGAACTGCTATTAGCGACCTGTTCTCTATATTCTGGGTTTACTTTTTTTAGAGATGAAGCATCTGAACTTTTAATAGACTTACTTGGACCACCTTTAAAATCAGGTATTAAAAAAGTAAATGTTTCTCCAATACCATAACTCCATTGGGTGGCATAATCTTCATCTAAACCTGATGTTTTGTTATTATCGTTATTTTTTAATTGGCTATTAATAGTTAATTCTGATCTTCCGCGAGTACTAAATTTACCATATTCGTTAGTTGTAGAAAGATTACCATAATTTGGTAAAAGACCTATGAATGTTGAAATAAGAAATAAACAGAATGCCTTTACAAACAGTCTAATAGTTTTAGTTTTTAATGCATAAATAAAATAACCAAAAATTATAAAACCTATCAATATATATCCGTAGTAAGATATTTGAACATGGTTGGCATTCAGTTCCATAGCTGTAAACAATGAAGTTATGGATAAGCCAAGCCAGTAACGGTTTTTAAATAACAATAAAATCCCTCCTAATAACGCTGGTAAGTAACCTAAAGCATTTGCTTTTGAATTATGACCTGCTTCCAAAATAATTATAAAATACGAACTTAAACCATATGCTAATCCTCCTAATAATGCCAGCCAGTGATCTATATTTACACAAAGTAATAATATAAAAAACCCTAAACAATATAAAAAAAAATATCCTGCAGGTAGAGGTATAAATAATTTAAATGCATTATCTAATTTAGCAATCCAATTTCCTGGGTATAAGGTAGAAATTTGGTAAGCCGGCATGCCTCCAAACATAGAATTGGTCCATAAAGGTTCGCTGTTGTTTTTTGTTCTATAATCAACAATTTCTTTACTCATGCCTTTGTGTCGAGCAATATCATCTTGTTTTAATTCTTTACCAGTAAAAAGAGGTTTAAAATAAATAAGTGTAAGTAAAGCAAAAGCTAATATAGCGATTGCATGAGGAAGATATTGTTTAAAGTTATATTTCATATTACATTACTGTATCACAAATATATTAAATTATTATTCTGTGAGTTTTAAATCAATTTTAGTAATTTTACAAACCTAATAAATTTCAATGAATTTAAAATATTATGCACATCCTACATCAGTTATTGATTCAGAGTGTGAAATTGGTGATGGAACTAAAATTTGGCATTTTTCGCATATTATGTCAAATTGTAAGTTGGGTGAGAATTGCAATTTAGGACAAAATGTTGTTGTTTCTCCAAATGTAATTTTAGGAAAAAACGTAAGGGTTCAAAATAATGTTTCAATTTATACTGGTGTAATTTGCGACGACGATGTTTTTTTAGGTCCTTCGATGGTTTTTACAAATGTTATTAATCCACGCAGTGCGATTAATCGTAAATCGGAATATGCTAAAACTTATGTTGGAAAAGGGGCAACAATTGGTGCAAATGCTACTATAGTATGCGGTCATGATATTGGCAGTTATGCTTTTATTGGGGCTGGAGCTGTGGTTACAAAAAATGTACCTAACTATGCATTAGTGGTTGGAAATCCATCGCGTCAAGTTGGATGGATGAGCGAGTTTGGCCATAAATTAGAATTTGATGAAGACGGATTTGCTAAATGTAAAGAAAGTGAACAAAAATATAAATTGGAAAATAATAAAGTGATTAGGATCGAATAATTTTAAAATGGAAAACAAAAAAACAAAATTTGCAATTATCGGTCAGGGGCATATAGGAAAACGGCATGCCGAAATGGTTCGCCGTAATAAAAATTGCGAGCTAATTGCAGTATGTGATATACTAGCCAAAGAAAAATTAGGTATTGAAGCTATTGTAGAAAAATATTATCATTCAGTTGATGAAATGTTAAATTCTCATCCTGAAATTCAGGTTATTAATGTTTGTACTCCAAATGGTTTACACGCAAGCCATGCTTTAAAGGCAATTGAACAAAACAAACATGTAGTAATAGAAAAGCCAATGGCTTTAACTAAAGCAGATTGTGAAAAGATTATTTTTTCTGCATTAAATCACGATAAAACAGTTTTTTGTGTGATGCAAAATAGATACTCGCCCCCAAGTGTTTGGTTAAAAGATATTGTTTCAAATAATGTATTAGGTGATATTTATATGGTACAATTAAATTGCTATTGGAATCGCGACGACCGCTATTATAAAAAAGACAATTGGAAAGGGACATCTGAATTAGATGGCGGTACTTTATTTACACAGTTTAGTCATTGGATAGACATTATGTATTGGATATTTGGAGATATTACAAATATTCAGGCAAAATTCGCTGATTTTAATCACCAAAATAATACAGATTTTGAAGACAGTGGTTTTGTGAGTTTTGATTTTTTGAATGGAGGTATGGGAAGTATTAATTATTCTACTTCGGTATGGGATAAAAATTTAGAATCCTCTTTAACTATTATTGGCAGTAGGGGGAGTGTAAAAGTTGGTGGTCAATATATGGATCAGATTGAAGTATGTAACATTAAAGATTACAAAATGCCAATATTAAAAGAAACAAATCCAGCAAATGATTACGGAAGTTATAAAGGATCTGCAAATAATCATCATAATGTAATCGAAAATGTAGTAGAAACTATTAATGGAAAAAATAAGATTACAACAAATGCTTTAGAAGGATTAAAGGTAGTTGAAATGATAGAACGTATTTATTCTTTAAGGCCTTTAAGATTGATTAAATAAATTTAATTTAAAATAATTGAGACATGAATATGTTTTCTAAAATAGTAAAAAAAGAAGCAACCGTTGCCGTAATTGGTCTTGGATATGTTGGTTTACCAATTGCTTTAGCTTTTGCAAAAAAAGTAAAGGTAATTGGGTTCGATATCAATGCTAAGCGTGTGGATATGATGAAAAAAGGAATTGATCCGAGTTTTGAATTAAGCAAGATTGATTTTAAAAATTCAGATATTTGTTTTACTCATCAAATTGATGATTTAAAAAAAGCGAATTTTTTTGTAGTTGCAGTTCCAACCCCAATCGATGAACATAATTTGCCGGATTTAAAACCATTAATTAATGCTTCAATAACTGTTGGTAAGGTTTTAAAAAAAGGAGATTACGTGGTTTATGAATCAACTGTTTATCCCGGATGTACTGAGGAGGATTGCATTCCTATTATTGAAAAACATTCGGGTTTGAAATTTATTGTAGACTTTAAAGTTGGATATTCTCCCGAGAGAATCAATCCAGGAGATAAAGAACATACCATTACTAAAATATTAAAAATTGTGAGTGGTTGCGATAAAGAGAGTTTAGATAACATTGCAAAAATTTATGAAATTATTGTAGAGCCTGGCACGCATAAAGCTAGCAGCATTAAAGTAGCTGAGGCAGCTAAAATAATTGAAAATACTCAGCGAGATGTTAATATTGCTTTAATGAACGAATTATCTATTATTTTTAATAAAATGAATATTAATACTTATGATGTTCTTGCTGCTGCAGGTACTAAATGGAATTTTTTAAAATTTTTTCCAGGCTTAGTTGGTGGTCATTGCATTGGAGTTGACCCTTATTATTTAACTCATAAGGCTGAATCGCTTGGTTACCACGCTCGCGTAATTAATAGCGGCAGATATGTTAATGATAGTATGGGATTTTATGTAGCAAAAACTACAGTAAAAAAAATTATTGCGGCAGGAAAAAATATTTCAAAATCAAAAGTATTAATAATGGGCGCTACTTTTAAAGAAGATGTTAGCGATATTCGCAATAGTAAAGTTTCTGATATTGTAAAAGAATTAAAATCATTTGGAGTAAAAGTCGAAATTGTAGACCCGCATGCTAAAAATGAAGAACTCAAACATGAATATGGCTTTGGTTTAAGTAAATTAGGAATAGGCTATGACGGAGTTATTGTTGCTGTAAATCATCAAGAATATAAAAAACTAGATGAAAAATATTTTAAATCTATACTTTCTAATAAAGGAGTTTTAGTTGATGTAAAAGGTATTTATAGAAATCATATAAAAGGCATTACATACTGGAGTTTATAATTTAATAACCGTATTTTTCTTTCCATAGTTTTTTCAAATATTCTCTTTGTTCTATTTCGCGTTCATTATTTCCTGGCTCATAAAATTTTTTACCCTTTATACGATCTGGCAAAAATTCTTGTTCTATAAAATTGTTTTCGTAATTATGAGCATATTTATAATCTATTCCATAATCTAATTCTTTCATTAGCTTTGTGGGCGAATTTCGAAGTTGAAAGGGAACGGCTAAATCACCGGTTTTATCAACTATTGTTAGAGCTTCGTCAATAGCTAAATATGACGCATTACTTTTTTTACAACAAGCTAAATAAGTAACGCATTGACTTAAAATAATTCTTGCTTCGGGCATACCAATTACATTTACAGCAGTAAAACAATTGTTTGCTAATAATAAAGCGTTTGGATTTGCGTTTCCAATATCTTCACTAGCTAAAATCAATAATCGTCTAGCAATAAACAATGGATCTTCTCCGCCTTGAAGCATTCGAGCTAAATAATATACTGCGGCATTAGGGTCGCTTCCACGAATTGATTTAATAAACGCCGAAATAATATCATAATGCTGCTCGCCATTTTTATCATATAAAGCCAAGTTTTGTTGAACTATTTTTAAAACTAAATCATTTGTAATAACAATTTTATTTTCTTGATTATTATTTACTGTAATTTCTAAAGCATTTAATAATTTACGAGCATCGCCACCACTCAATCGGATTAATGCTTCATGTTCTTTTAATTCAATTTGTTTTTGAGAAAGCACTAAATCATCTTTAATAGCTTGTTGAATTAAACTTAATAAATCATCTTCTTCTAATGATTTTAAAACATATACTTGGCAGCGAGAAAGTAATGCTGGTATTACTTCAAATGATGGATTTTCGGTAGTAGCACCAATCAAAGTTATCAATCCTTTTTCTACCGCACCCAAAAGAGAATCTTGCTGTGATTTACTAAAACGATGAATTTCATCAATAAACAAAATTGATTTGTGTTGATTAAATAGATTTGTATCGCTTGCTTTCTCAATAACTTCTCTTACATCTTTTACTCCGCTATTTATAGCGCTAAGCATATAAAAAGGCCTTTTTAACTCAGTAGCAATAATTAGAGCTAAAGATGTTTTACCAACACCAGGTGGCCCCCATAAAATTAGAGAAGGAAGTAAGTTTTGTTTAATAGCATTTAGTAAAGCTGAATCTTTGCCTATAATATGTTTTTGGCCAATATATTTACTTAAATTTTTTGGACGTATTCGATCTGCGAGTGGCTGCATCCTATTATTTTATTTAACAGAAATTGTTAAAATATTATTTATAAATTTGCAATGTTAATTTATTAAAAATTTTATTTTAATTTAAGATCATTATGCAATTTAATAAAAAAAATTATCTGAAAAAGATTATTTTATTATTGTTTATTTTGACTTGTTTATCTTTTAAGGATGAAAAAGATTTTTTACATAAACGTAAATTTAATATTCAGCTTACTGAGGTAAAGGATGATATTCCTGCAAAAAAATCTATTATGGACTATATCAAGTTTAAAAACGGAAAGTTACATAGTTCTTATTTGAAAAAAAAATTTAGGTACAAGTGGATAAATTATCGAATTAATAAAGATTCTGTATATATTGATTCTACTGATACTGAAGTTCGATTATTAGTTGTTGAAAGCACATTTACTGATAATTTAAATCAAACTTTAATGATGAATTTTAATATTTTAGAATGGGATATCGACGGAAGTTTGAAAATAGTTGGAAATAATGATAAAATAAAAAAATATTTTGATTTAACAGGAAGAGAAAAAGGTGGTAAACCAAAAAAACAAAAAAAACCAAAAATATCAAATAAAGAAGGCGCTGTAAAATAAAATTTAAATATGACAATAAAATTTTATAAAGCTTTTTTTTTAATTTTTATTAGTCAATTTTTATTTTGCAGCTGCAGAGAAAGTAACAATAATTATAATTTTTATCGATCAACTATGGATTCACAAAAAAATCAAACCTCTTTAGAAAGTTTATCAAAAAAAAATTCAATATTGGATACCGCTACTTTTGGAGCAGGATGTTTTTGGTGTGTTGAAGCTATTTTTCAAAAGTTAATGGGTGTATATAGTGTTAAAAGTGGCTATGCTGGAGGTAATCTTAAAAACCCTACTTATAAAGAAGTTTGTAATGGAAATACTGGACACGCCGAAGTGTGTCAAATCATTTTTGATGGTTCTAAAATAAGTTTTTCTGATTTACTTGAGATTTTTTGGAAAACTCATGATCCAACCACACTAAATCGTCAAGGAAATGATATTGGTACTCAGTATCGATCAGTTATTTTTTACCATACAAATGAACAGAAATTGCTTGCTGAGCAGTATAAAAAAGAAATTAATGACGAAAAAGCATTTCAAAATCCTGTAATCACCGAAATTGTTCCTTTTACTAATTACTATCCTGCAGAGGATTATCACCAAAATTATTATAATCAAAATTCAGAAGAAGGATATTGTAAATATTTAATTCAACCAAAATTAGAAAAGTTTGAAAAAATATTTAAAAGTAAAATCAAACATTAATCAATTTGATTAAATTTTTATTTTTAAAATTTTCTTTCATAGCTCCATCAACACCAAGCCCAAATAATGCAAAATCATATTTAATTGGATCTTTTGCATCGAATAATTTCAAAACATTGGTAATTTCTTCTACAGCCTGCCAATCATTTTGTTTTCGTTTGAGTAAACCCAATACCCTACTCACATTGCCTGTATGAACATCCAAAGGCAAACATAAATCTTGTGATGAAATACTTTTCCATATTCCAAAATCAACCCCTTTTTTATCTTGTCTTACCATCCATCTTAAATACATGCATAATCGCTTAGCACTCGATTTTTGGATTGGATTTGAAATGTGTTTTTCAGAACGAGGTAAATGTTTAGTTTCTAAAAATAATGTTCTAAAGTGTATTAATCTATTTTTCATACAACCATTAAAAATTTCCCTCACTCCTCCAAATGAATTTTCTAAGCCATGATAATTTTTATAAATATTTTGAAGTGATTTTATAAAAAATAAAATATCTTTACTATTAAATGTTCTATGAACAAATTTTTCAAAGGGTTTTAATTCTTTTTTATTGTGATTTAAAATAAAATCATATGGAGCATTATCCATAAATTTCATTAGTTTTTCACCGTTAGAAATAATAGATTTTCTGTTTCCCCAAGCAATAGTTGCCGATAAAAAGCCTGCTATCTCAATGTCTTCTTTTTTTGAAAATTTTCTTGGAATACAAATAGGATCTGATTCAATAAATAAATTATTATTGTATTTTAAATAACTTTCGTCTAAAAAATCTTTAATGGCTAAAAGGTCTTTTTTCATTAATTGAGTGCTTCAATATCAAGTTTTTTTAATTTTGGATTTATTTTGAGAATTCCTAAAGCTACTAAAATTGTCATTGTTCCTCCGAAAATAATCGACGGAACTAAGCCTATCAATTTTGCCGCAACTCCACTCTCAAAAGCTCCAATTTCGTTACTGCTGCCAATAAAAATACCGTTAATCGCACTTACCCTTCCACGCATATTGTCTGGCGTCATTAATTGTAAAATACTATGTCTAATCACAACACTTACATTATCAAAAGCACCAGTGCAAAATAACATTAAAAACGCCAACCAATAATTTTTACACAAGGCAAATAAAATGGTAAATAAACCAAATGCAATAACAGACCAAATTAAAGCTAAACCTGCTTTTTTTGAAGGAGGATAAAATATCATAATAAAAGCCATTAAAATAGCACCAATAGCAGGTGCAGTTCTTAATAAACCATAAGCTTCGGGTCCAAGATGTAAAACTTTATCGGTAAATGCTGGGATTAAAGCAACCGCACCTCCAAATAATACTGCAAATAAATCAAGAGATAAAGCGCTCAGTACCATTTTATTTTTAAAAACAAAACTTAGTCCTAATTTTATACTATCAAAAATTGTTTCTTTTCTCTCTTGGTTTTGGGGTAGGCCTTTATTTTTGATTTGTAACAAAAAAATCAAGGATACTAAAAATAAAAATACTACTGTAAAATGGCAAAACGAAGCATTGAATTGATTGTTATAGCCATAAATAATTCCTGCTAAAATAGGTCCTATTATGGCACCAGAATGCCATGCTGCACTATTCCATGTTGCAGAATTTGTAAATTGATGTCTTGGAACTAAATGACTTAAAAACGGATTTGTTGCTGCTGCTATAAATGATCGAATAATTCCAAATAAAAATACAATACTAAATAAAACTGTTAAACCAGATTCTTTAAATAGTAATATTTTTTGAGTTGAATTTAAAAATAAAAATATGGCTCCAAAAAAGAGAAACAAAATACCAATACTTAAAATTTGTTTTTTATAAAATTTGTCGGCTACATGACCACTATAAAAAGAAGTTATAATAAATGGGATAGCCTCTGAAAGACCAATTAATCCCAAGTAGAGCTCTTCTTTAGAATATTCGTAATATACCTGAAGATAAATAGTACTAAATTGCATTTGAATAGCTAATGTTAAAAAAAAACGAACTAGAATAAATAACCTAAATTCTTTAATTTTAAAAATTTGAAGAGATTCTGATTTAAAAATGGACATAATATCGACATAAAATTACATAAACTATATGGTTTTGAAAATCAAATTTGTAATTTAGCTATACATGAAAGAAAACCAAAACCATTTAAATTTAAAATCCTTGGCCCAAGATGATCGACCCCGAGAGAAATTGGTTGCCTTTGGTCGGCAATCTTTAAGTGATGCTGAGTTATTAGCTATTATTTTAGGTTCGGGTAATAAAACTGAAACAGCAGTTCAATTAGCACAAAGAATGCTATATCAAAATAAAAATAATATCAATGAATTGGCTAAATTAAGTTTAAACGATTTAAAAAAATTTAAAGGAGTAGGTATAGTTAAAGCTATTAATATTGCTGCTAGTTTTGAATTAGGTAGAAGAAAATCTGATTTGGACATTTTTGAACGTATTAAAATTACTTCAAGCAAAACTGCCTATCAATTATTTCAAAAACGTTTAAGTGATTTACCTCATGAAGAATTTTGGCTTTTAATTTTAAACCGAGCTAATCAAGTTTTAAAAGAAGAATTTGTTAGCAAAGGTGGCATTTCTGGAACTATAGTAGATATTAGATTAATTTGTAAATCGGCAATTGAAAATAATGCGAGTGGTATCATTATAGCCCACAATCATCCAAGCGGTCAAATTATACCAAGTCAACAAGATAAGGATATTACAATTAAATTAAAATCAGCTTTAATTTTATTTGATGTGAATTTACTCGATCATCTTATTATTGGTGATTTAAATTACTATAGTTTTGCTGATGAGAATTTACTCTAGTTTTAGTAAATATTAGTTTTTACATATAAATTGTTTAAAACAAAAGTCCATTTTTTTTCTATAAATTTACAATATAACTTATGATTAAAATTATTACTATTATAGGCGCTCGACCACAGATTATTAAAGCTGCTGCATTAAGTAGGGCTATTAAAAATATTTTTTCTCATCAAATAAAAGAAATTATTGTTCATACTGGCCAACACTATGATGATAATATGAGTCAGGTTTTTTTTGATGAGTTAGAAATTCCTCTTCCAAATTATAATTTAAATGTTGGTAGTGGAAATCACGGTAAACAAACAGCAACAATGATTTCAGCTATAGAAGAAGTTCTATTAATTGAAAAACCAAATGCAATAGTTTTATATGGCGATACTAATTCTACTCTCGCAGGAGCATTGGCAGCTAGTAAAATTCATATTCCTATTATTCACATAGAAGCTGGCCTAAGATCATTTAATAAAGCTATGCCCGAAGAGATTAATCGTATTGTTTGTGATCACGTGAGTACACTTTTGTTTTCGCCAACTAAAACAGGTTTTGATAATTTAATTAAAGAAGGTTTTTTACCTCGAACTAAAGCACCATTTTCAATAGATAATCCCAAAATTTATCATTGCGGTGATGTGATGTATGATAACAGTTTGTTTTTTTCAAAGATTTCTGATAAAAAAACATCTATTATTAATGATCTTAAATTAAAAAATAATGGATTTATTCTTGCTACTATTCATCGTAATAACAATACTGATGAATCAGAGCGTTTAAACGCCTTATTCAAATCATTAAATGATATTTCTATTAAATATCAATTACAAATCGTCTTACCTATCCATCCAAGAACATCTAATTTATTAAATAGTAATTTATCAAAAGATTTATATGAAGCCATTCAATTAAATTCTAACTTTAAAATAATTTCACCAGTTTCCTTTTTAGAAATGCTTGCTTTAGAGAAAAATTGTTGTATGGTGATGACAGACAGTGGAGGGGTTCAAAAAGAAGCTTACTGTTTTGAAAAACCTTGTGTTATTTTAAGGTCAGAAACAGAATGGATTGAACTACTAGAGAATGGTTCTTCGTTAATTGCAGATGCAGATGAACATAAAATTAAATTTAGTTTTGAGCAATTAATTGCAAAAAAAGACATTGATTTTCCAAAATTATATGGCGATGGAAATGCAGCTGAATTTATTTGCTCAGAAATTATTAATCAAATCACTTCCAATTAATTTTTTTAAAATATATTTTCAATCAGATATTTTTCATTTTTAAAAATAACATAATCGCCAATAATCTTAAATTTTAATTGCTCATATAATGCCGATTTATATGAAATAACAAGCACGGGTTTGTTGTTTACTAAAATTTTGCCTAAGCCAATAGCAACAAAAAACAGTTGAGAGTTTATTTCAAATACCGAACCTGGTTTTATTTCTTGATTAATTTTATCTGTTTGTAGATTAGTTAATAAGATCGTGTCTTTCTCAGCTTCTAATAATTGATAAGCATACATATCTCTATCAATTTGTCCCATCGCTCTTGATGTTTCATATTTATCTCCCGCAGAGCTTTTTTCTTGATTATTTGCCGATTCTTGTGAATCTTGTAATGCATTTTTTAAATTAAAGCTTCTTTTTTTTAATAAAAAGTTACATTCTTTTTTTAATAACTTTTTAAATTTGATTTTTTCAGAATTAGTCATGTTATCAAATAACAAGATTAAATTTTTCAAATGGATGTTGTTGTATATATAAAACAAGTATTATAAGCCGGGTTTTGTTTCATTATTCGTTTAGAATAACATATCTATCATTTATCTTTGCGACCTACCCATTGTGGCCTTCATTTCTGAAATAAGACGAGCAGTCTTAAATCCACAATCTATTTGGCCTTTCAACATTCGAGGTTTACCCAACACAATTATTACTAAATGTGCTTGTGAGCTCTTACCTCACATTTTCACTATCACCTTAAGTTTGCACCTAAGGCTACTTGGTTTTCTGTGGCACTCTCTGTTACAAAAACATATCGGCTTTTGTACCCATCCTTTCAAATGGCGAATTGCTCTTTGTTGCCCGGACTTTCCTCCATTAATTTAATAATGGCGATAGAAATACTTGCCCTCAAAGATAAGAATAATATCATAAGGAGTTTATTAAATTAATTATAGTTCATCATTATTCTTTATAGCTGTAATTTGAAGTGCCTGTTTTACAACCTCACTAATGGTAAAATAAGTATCGTTAAGTATTATGGTTTCTATTTCATTTTTAGAAAACCATTTTACTTCATCAATATCCTCTTCAATTTGAGGAGTTAATTTTTTTGAATAATCGCTTTTCATATAAAACCAATAACTTTGTTTTATTGCAAAACCTTTTTTGTATTTGTATATGTGGAATGTAGAAGAAAGTTGTTTGATTATTACTAATCGTTTGATACCGCACTCTTCTTCACACTCTCTAATAGCACAATGTTTTAAAGATTCTCCTTTTTCGAGTTTTCCTTTAGGCAAATCCCATTTACCTTGACGGTGAATAAATAAAAACTGATTATCTTTTTCAATAAGTCCACCTGCAGCTTCGATATAATAAAATTTAGTTTTAAATAGCTCTAATAATGCGAATAAATCACTAGAAACTATACTTATACTATTATTTGATGGTTCAAATAAAAAATCATCTATTATTTTATTAAATTTTAATTTATCACCTTTTAATAAGTATTTTTTTTTAATTGCTTGATTTTGTGAATCTTGAATATCGTCATCTAATAACTCTATAAACTTATTATTAAAATATATTTTTATGTTCATAAAAAAACAATTATTGTAATAAAACTAAAATTAAATTTGAGGTATGACCTCTTTTGATGATACCGCTTATAAAGTTGCTGAATTTTTATTACAAATAAAAGCTATAAAATTACAACCCGAAAATCCTTTTACATGGGCAAGTGGAATAAAGTCTCCAATTTATTGCGATAATCGAAAAACACTTTCTTATCCTAAAATTAGGACCTCTATTCGTCAGTATTTTGTTCAAACAATTAATAATCATTTTCCAATGCCTGATTTAATTGCTGGTGTTGCAACTGGGGGCATTGCGATTGGAGTTTTAGTAGCTCAAGAAATGGGATTGCCATTTGTTTATGTTAGGAGCGAAGAAAAAAAACATGGTTTAACAAATATGATTGAGGGTCATTTTGAAAGTGGCCAAAATGTTGTAGTGATTGAAGATTTAATTAGTACTGGAGGTAGCAGTTTAAAGGCTGTTGAAGCACTTCGCGAAAAAGGTTGTATAGTTAAAGGAATGGCAGCTATTTTTACTTATGATTTTGACGAATCTGTTCAGAATTTTAAAAAAGCTAAATGTCGATTACAAACACTCACCAATTATGATACACTTATTGAAACTGCTGTTAAAAAAGAGTATATAAACGAAAAAGATTTAGATAATTTAAAAAAATGGCGCCAAAAACCAAAAGCTTGGGGTTAATTTTTTTTATGTTTATTTTTATTATTTCTAAAATTATTTAAAAAAATATCCCTTGTCTGTAATTTCAATTAATAGTGAGCTTAATTCAACTCAGTCAAAACTCATAAGTTTATTTTTATTTATTAGCGATTTTAAAAATTTTAATTCTATTTTGCCTTCTGATAGGATTGATGATTTTAAATTTACGGAAGATGAGTGTTCTTTTAATATTAAAGGAATTACTTCAATGAAAATTAAAATTATTGAAAAACATTCTCACGATTATATTTTGTTTGCTAGCCAAGGTTTAGCCAATTTTAATTTTAATTTAAAGGTTTTTTTTATTGGCGAGGCTAATCAAAATGGTGAATGTAAAATTCTGTTGTATGGCGAATTAAACCCTTTTATAAAAGCTATGGCTGAAAAGTCTTTAATTCAATTAGTAAATGTAATGTCTTTAAAGCTTTCGCAATTAAAATTAGAATAAATTTAAAACAAAAAAATTAGGTTTTAAATCACTTTTTTTAATATATTCAAATAAATAATATAAATTACAAATATAATTTAACTCTTAATTTTAAAAGAAACCTCGCTCGAGCATCCAATCATCGTTGAACATTTTTCCCATATAGCGAGAACCATGATCATGAAATATAACAACTACAAGGTCTCCTTTTTTAAATTTATCTTTCATTTGAATTAATCCCGCCATAGCTGATCCAGCACTATTTCCTGAAAAAATACCTTCTTCTCTTGGAATTCGACGCGTCATTATCGCAGCATCTTTATCACTAACTTTTTCAAAATGATCAATAATACTAAAATCTACATTTGCAGGTAAAAAATCTTCGCCAATACCTTCGGTTACGTATGGATAAATTTCGTTTTTATCAAAGATACCGGTTTCTTTATATTTTTTAAATACAGACCCATAAGTATCAATACCTAAAATTTTAATTTTTTGATTTTTTTCTTTTAAATATTTACCTGTTCCACAGATGGTTCCACCAGTTCCAACACCAACTACTAGATGAGTAATTTTACCCTCTGTTTGATTCCATATTTCGGGACCAGTTTGTTCGTAATGTGCTACGGAATTACTTAAGTTATCATATTGATTGGGTTTCCATGAATTTGGTATTTCTTTAACTAACCTTGATGATACAGAATAATAAGATCGAGGATCTTCTGGTTCAACATTTGTGGGGCAAACAATTACCTCAGCTCCAAATGCTTTTAATGCGTCAACTTTTTCTTTACTTTGTTTATCGGTAGTAGTAAAAATACATTTATAACCTTTAATTACTGCACCAATAGCTAATCCCATTCCAGTATTTCCACTAGTACCCTCGATAATTGTTCCTCCGGGTTTTAAGCTGCCATTTTTTTCTGCATCTTCAATCATTTTAATTGCCATTCTATCTTTAGTAGAATTGCCTGGATTAAAGGTTTCGATCTTAGCATATACATCACAAGGAAAATCTTTAGTAATTTCATTTATTCTAACCATCGGTGTATTTCCAATCGTTTCGAGAATATTTTTACAAATTTTCATATTAATTTATACAGTTAATTCGCCTCTCAAATTACTCAGAAGTGATTTTTTTATTTTATTTATATTGTTTTCTTGTCCTAATAAAAACATTAGTTTTGTTATTGCACTTTCAAAGGTCAAATCAGCCCCACTAATTACGCCTATTTTTTTTAATTGAGAACTTGTTTCGTATTTTCCTAAAATCACTTTTCCTTCAGAGCATTGAGTAATATTTAAAATAATGACTCCTTTGTTAATTGTTCGTTTTAATTCGTTAATAAACCATATTTCTGTGCTTGCATTTCCAGCACCAAAAGTTTCTAAAATAATTGCTTTTATGCCTTTAGCCTTGAGAATTGAAGAGGTTATTTTTTTATTAATACCTGGAAATAATTTTAATACTGCAACATTATTTTCTATTTTAGTGTGAACTTTTAATTCTTTTTTATTTTTTTTAATTAGAGCATTTTTATTGTATTTAATTTCAACTCCAGCTTCAGCCAATGAGGGATAGTTAGGAGATTTAAACGCATCGAAGTGATTGCTATTGTATTTATAAGTTCGATTGCCACGATATAATTTGTATTCAAAGTAAATACAAACCTCATTAATTATGGTTTTACCTTTTTCTTTTGCACCTGCAATTTCTATGGCAGTAATTAAATTTTCTTTTCCATCTGTTCGAATAATACCTATTGGTAATTGCGAACCAGTTAAAATAACTGGTTTGTTTATATTTTCTAACATAAAACTTAATGCACTAGCAGTATAACTCATGGTGTCGCTACCATGTAAAATCACAAATCCATCGTATTTTTTATAATTATTTTTTATAATAATTGCTAATTCAATCCATATCGAAGGGTTCATGTTAGACGAATCGATTGGTTTTTGAAAAGCAATGGACGAGAGTTTGATGTCTAATTTATTTAATTCTGGAATTTGTTTTGTTAGCGATTTGAAATCGAATGGCCTTAATTCACCACTCAAATTGTCTTGAATCATACCAATTGTTCCACCAGTATATATTAATAAAACAGAAGCATTTTTTTTTATCATAATTAATTTAACGCTTAATTTTTTAGCGTTTAAATTAGTTCAAAATAAATAATTTAAACAGAAGATATTAACTTCTATCTCGTTTTTGATTTAGTTAAAACTAAAAAGGTAAATCGTCGTTATCTCCAACATTGCTAGAAAAAACAGGTGTTGATGTTGAGTTGTCAATGCTAGTATTTGTTGATGCTGAATTTTGACTTGAAGTTGATGCAGAATTACTACCTTGAACTTTTTCAATTCGCCAAGCCTCTAGCGTATTAAAATATTTAATACCTTGAGGGCCATTCCATTCTCTCCCTCTCAAATTAAATTGAACTCTTAACTCTTCCCCATCTCCAAATGAATCTAATAGAGTGCACTTGTCTTGATTTAATTGAAAACTAATGTGTTGAGGATATGGAGTACTACCTTCTGTGGTTAATACAAATTCTCTTTTCTGAAAACGTTCGCTTACTTTTACTGTTTCAGATTTAGTTTTTAGAATTCCTGTTACTTCCATGATATATTGATTTTATTGATTACTTATTCTGTGTTTTTATTTCACTAATTTAGAAAATATTATTTATTATTGAAAGAATGAATATCAAATTAAAGTAACACCATCCATGCTTCTTTAACTTTATTGATTTCTAGTAAACTTTTAGCGTATAAATGCTGTTCTTTTGAATCGATAAACTGTGGTAAGTTTTTTTTAAATTCTGATATTTCCTTTTGCATAGGAATAGATACTATACTTGCAAGTAGGCCTAAATTATTTCCATTTAAAATCACACTTTGTTTTATGTTTTCTGGTATTGCATCATAACCAATTCCGATTGTTGAGATAGGTTTTTTAACTTCGAATAAGGCTTCGCCATGAGCTCTGCAATACCAATCATCTCCCATACGAGAAACTAAATTCATTTTTTGAACATCTATTTGATTATCTGTTGTTAAAACTTTACTGTCTATATGAATTTTTACAATCTCGCAAATTACCAGATTTCCAGCACCTCCTTGTTTACCTAATTCTTTCACTTCATTTACTTTGCATTCCATTTGTACCGGACTTTCTTTTACCCTGAATGGTTTTACAAATTCAGAATCAATAGGGGTAAACCCAGATTTAATAAATTCGTTAACACCTTTTTCAAATGGACTACTGGCCAAATTCATTTGATGTACCATATCGTAATTAACCATATTAATAACACACTCTGGCACTTCAATTACATTTGTAAGTGTGTCTTTTGCAGCGCCAGTTCGACCACTATAGGCAGGTGAAAATACAGCAATTGGTGGATTTGATGAAAATATATTAAAGAAACTAAAGGGAGCTAAATTAGGCTCTCCATTTTTAGAAATCGTACTTGCAAAACAAATAGGACGAGGCACTACAGCATTTTGAATATATCTTTGCAATGTCGAAACATTGACTTCTTTTGGATTAATACTAAACATTAATCATAAAATTACAAAAATTGATATAAAATATCCTTAATTGTTGATAATTGAATAAATTGTGTAAAAGCTAATAAAATTAAAAACTAATTTGTAATTTAAGATTTATTTGTCGATTTGTTAAGTAATTTGGAATAGCAAATCGACCACCTGTTACATCGGTTACCCATGTATAAGAGATTGTATTTTGAATTTGTAATAAGTTAAACACCTCAAGATAAACCCATATTTCTTGTAAATTATTAAATATGTTTTTTATTTTTTTTGTACGATTTTCTTTTAATACATTGTAAGCAAAACCTGCATCCACCCTTCGATATGAGGGCATACGTAATAATTGTTGCCAACGAAGATGAGTAGGAGGCCCAAAAGGTAGTCCGCTTCCAAATTGTAAATTCAAATTAAATTTAAAAGCTGGATATTTTGGTAAATAATCTTGAAAAAATAATCCAAAAGTAACGAGTTGATCTGTAGGACGTGGAATATATCCAGGGTCAACTTTAACACTATCTGTTTTTACCTGATCAAAGGTATAACCTCTAATAATTTCTTCTTTATCTTTATTGTAATATAAATAATGAATGTTATCTTTTGAATATTCATAGGTTCTTAAGAATCCAATATTAGCCCAACTTTCAACACTTTTTACAAATTCCCCATTAATTCTAAAGTCAGTTCCAACTATATATCCTTTACAATTATTATTGGCAAAATATCTAATGCGAACATTATCAATTTCGTAGGGAATAATATCGGTTAATTCTTTGTAATAGGATGAAATAATAAATTTAAAAGGCCTATTCCACATTTTAAAAATATAATCGCTACTTAAAATAAAATGTATCGATTTTTGTGCTTTGATGTTTTTATTGAGCGTTCCATCAATGCTTCTTAATTCACGATAAAAAGTTGGTTGATAATATATACCCGAACTAAATTTGAATAGCCAATCTTTTTTCCAATTGGGTTTATAAGCAATCGAAAATCTTGGAGACAGAAGTAATTGATGATTAACAGACCAGTAATTAGCTCTGAATCCGCCCGTTATTTTTAAGCTCGAAGTATCTTTTAGTTGTTTTGAAAAATTATGTTGAACATATCCTTGTGATCGGATACTTTGCAATTTAACATTTGCTTTATAAACATCTATTAATTCAATTTTATTTGCGTTATAAGGCACCACATATCCAGCGGAGTCAATTATTTTCCATTCTCCTAAATAATCTTCAATTTTTTCGAATTGCTCTCGAGCTCCCCATAAAATTTCGTTATTTGAATTAATAATTCTACTTCCTTTATGTTCCAAATTAAAAACATTGGCCGATAAATAGTTTCGACCATTATTTATAAAAGTACCTATACCTCTGTTAAATGCAACTTGTCCAAAATTAGGTTTTCCAAAATCAGCTTCTAATTGATCTATGTAATACTGTCCCTGAACTGTATAAATTTCTTGCTCATTAGCTCGGTAAAAGGAACTAATTATTTTAAGTTTTGTTTTACTATTGGGTCTATAATTAAATGATAAGCCAGCCATCATATTAGTATATTGCATTAACTCTTTACCGTCAAAATAAACCGTAAATCTTAGGGCATTATTTATCGTTCCAAATGTAGTTTGTCGGTTAGAGGGTATAACAAGATATTTGTTATTTGCGATATTACTCAAAAATTCTATTTTAAATTTTGGATTAACTTCAAAAGTCAGAAAACTTTGAATGTCCATTGCACTGGGTCTGTATTCGCCCTTAGTATCTAAATTTTTTAAAAGGTAAATATTAGAACGGTATCTTGCACCAATATTCCATGCTAGCAATCTGTTTTTGCTTAGACCTTCTAATTGTATATTTCCTCCTAAAAAACTAGCAGTGGCAGATCCAGCATATTTTATCGGTTTTCGATAGGTAATATCTAATACACTACTCATTTTATCGCCATATTTAGCATCAAAACCACCAGCTGAAAAATTTATATTTTGTACCATGTTTGGATTGGCAAAGCTAAAGCCCTCTTGCTGTCCACTTCTCACAAGAAATGGCCGGTAAACTTCAATATCATTAACATATATTAGGTTTTCGTCAAAATTACCACCTCTAACGCTATAGCCGCTACTAAGTTCATTATTACTACTTACTCCAATTTGTGTTTTTATTAAATCTTCGATATTGCCAGTAGTGGTTGGCAATTTTGAAATTAATTTTGCATCGATTTGAATAAATTCTTCACTTCGTTGTTTAAAATCTGTTACTAATACTTCATCTAAATTTGACCCATCTTTAAACTTTAAAAATGGGCTATAATTTATTTTTTCTCCAGGTTTAGCATTAAAAATATGACTAATGGTGGCATAACTGGCATCGTAAAATAAAAGAGTTAATAATTTACCACTCTCAATTGAAAGAGAATATTCTCCTTTGGAGTTACTTATGGTATTAAATTGAGCATTTTCTTTTATAACAATAGGAACACCTTCAATTGGTTCTGAATCAATTCCTTTAACAATTCCATAAATAATTGCAGTTTGGGCTCGAAAAACTGTTGCAAAACAGATTAAAACAAAAAAAATATGTGATTTAAGAGCTTTCAGAAATATAATCAGTTAACGAATATACATAGATATTATTACTAAATAATTCAATTATTTTACTACTCCCAAATTGTTAATTAGGGTATGATGGTATGTTTGAATAAATGCCTTAAATTTAGATGTATAGACTGAATTTAATAAAGGATATTTGTCATGAATGGATTTAGTTAAATTACTATCCTGTTTAAAATTATAAACTGTTTTAATTTTATTTTGATTAAAATAAAATACAATAGAGTCAGAAAAGGCAAAATGGGTTCCGTTTTGATAAAAATAATCATGACCATTAGTTTCGTCTTTATATGAATTTCCAAAAGCAAAAAATGGTTTATTATATCCCAAATAATTGAGTGCACTAGGTAGAATATCCATTTGTGAAAAAGCAAAATTATTTTGATTTTTTAATGAATTATCTGGTTTAAAAAAAAGAATTGGAATCGTGAGATTACCAACAGGATTATTGTAAAATGAATTTTTAGAAAGACTACCGTGATCTGCTGTAAGAATAAAAAGAGTATTGTTATACCAGTTTGTTTTTTTTGAAGATTCAAAAAATTGTCTGAGAGAATAATCAGCATAACCAATACATTCTGAATTCTCTAAATAACCTTTTGGAAATTTATTTTTATATTTTTTTGGAATAAAATAAGGATGATGCGAACTCAATGTAAAAATAGCCGAATGAAAAGGTTCTTTAAACTGACACATTTTTTTTACAGAAAATTGTAAGAAAGGTTCGTCCCAAATGCCCCAGAAATCATCAAAATCAGAATTATTATTATACTCATTTTTTCCAAAATAATTCTCATACCCGGCTAAAGAAGACCAATTATCAAAATTCATTGTGCCATTTATTCCTCCATGAAAAAAAGCAGTTTTATAACCTTCTTTACTTAAAATAGTTGCAAATGAGCTTTGATAATTATTAGAGTAATTAGAATTAATAAATGGATTTTCATATAGTGAAGGAAGACTAGATAAAATTGCCGGGATACCCTCAATCGATTTTGTGCCATTCGAAAATCCATTAATAAAAGTTAATGATTGTCCCATTAAACTATCCAAAAAAGGAGTTAAACTTTTTCCTCCCCCCAAGCATGTATATTCTTTAGAAAAACTTTCTAAAATAATTACAACAACATTTTGTTTTTTAAATATTAGTGATTTAAAATGGTGTAATGGCGAATAAATATAATTTAATTGAGAAGTATTGTAAAATTGGTATTCTTGAAGAGTCTGATGGTCGATTGATTTGATTAATGTAAAAGGAGTATTTAAAAGAATAGGAACTTCAACTATTTTTGTCATTGATCCAGCATTAACAATATCAATTGGTATTCTTTGTAATCCACCCCTAATACCTAAAACAATACAGCCATTACTTAAAATAAAAATAACTACAGTAATAAACCATTGTTTTTTTGTTTGTTTTTTTAGATTATTTTCTTTTAATAATTTAATACGAGAATATCCTTTAATTAAAATAAAAACAAGAAAAAAGTACAAAAGAACAATCCACCAATTTTCTTTTAAATATCGAGGTAATAATTTGCTTATATCGCTTTGCCCAGCAAGTTGATGAAATAAGTCAGCACTAGATCTTTTTTTAATATAAGGGAAATATCCAATATCAATACAATTAGTTAAAATAAAAATAGAATTTGGTATGATGAAAACCCATTTAAGAATCTTTTGATAACTTAATTTATAAAACAAATTAATTGGGAGTAGTGATAATAAAATAAAAAGACTACTTCCTACAAAAATACTAAAGGTATCAAATCTCAATCCCAATAAGCAGTTTCTTAATAAATCAATACTATTTGTTTCGCTAAAATATTTTATATTTCCCCAAAAAAAGACAACTCTACAAATAGCATAAACTAAATAACAAACGAGTAATCTTTTAATTAAAATAAATAATTGCTGGAGGTAACCTAATGTCATTATAAAACCGTAAATAAATTTTTAGAGTTCTTTATAATGTAATAATAACAATATTATTTTAAAATATTTTACCTAAAATAAATATATATAACTTATTTTCGTTTATTTAAACTTGCAAATAGTTTGTAATTTGCAAAAAATGACAATCAGAATAGGTTTTAATTTTGAATTTAAATATAAGGCAAAATATCCACCATCTATTAAATAAATACTGGGGCTTTAATCAATTTAGAGGTTTACAGGAGGATATTATTTTATCTATTTTAAATAAAAATGACACTTTAGGTCTTATGCCTACAGGAAGCGGAAAGTCTATATGTTTTCAAATCCCTTCTCTTATTTTTGGGGGCTCAACTTTAGTGATTTCCCCTCTGATTGCCTTAATGAATAATCAAGTTCAAAATTTAAAAAAAATGGGTTTTTCTGCAATATATATTTCTGCAGCTATGCATTATAATGAAATTGAGGTAGCTCTGAATAATGCAGCATTAGGGCATGTTCAGTTTATTTATATCTCTCCTGAACGACTACAAAATGAAAATTTTAGACAAAAGTTATCTTATCTGCCAATTAATTTAATTGCCGTAGATGAGGCCCACTGTATATCTCAATGGGGTTATGATTTTAGGCCTAGTTATCTTAAAATTGCTGAATTAAGAACTTATTTTCAAGATGTTAATATTATCGCATTAACTGCAAGTGCAACCAAAGCCGTTGCTGAAGATATTCAAAATCAATTAGCCTTTAAAAATCCAAAAGTGTTCAGACAATCTTTTGTTCGAAATGATTTAAGATATGTTGTTCAATGTGAAGAAAATAAAATTATTCGTTTGCTAAAATTAATATCAAATATTGGTGGTTCGGGAATAATTTATGTACGGAATAGAAAAAAGACTGAAGATATAGCATTGTTTTTAAAAAAAAATAAAATATCATCATTGGCTTATCATGCAGGATTAAAATTTGATGATCGTCAGAACATACAAGATCAATGGCTTGAAAATAAAGTTCAAGTAATTGTTGCCACCAATGCTTTTGGAATGGGAATAGATAAACCCGATGTCAAATTTGTGGTACATTTAGATTTACCAGAAAGCTTGGAGGCTTATTTTCAGGAAGCGGGTAGAGCTGGCAGAGATGGAAAATTTGCATATTCTACTATTTTTTATACCAAAGCAGATCAACAAAGGTTGTTGGATAATTTTAAGTTTACTTTTCCTGATTTAGATTATATTAAACAAACTTATCAGGCAATATGCAATTATTATCAAATTGCCGTTGGTTCAGGTCAGGGATTTAGCGTTGAGTTTGATATTGATAAGTTGTGTAATAGCTATAATCTTAAGCCGTTATTAGTTTATAATAGCATTAAATTTCTTGAAAAAGAAAACTATATATCTTATTTAGATGGTGGATATGGGCCCTCAAAAATAATGTTTTTATCTAGCAATGAAGATATTTATTTATTTCAAATTCGATTTCCTAAATATGAGTTATTAATTAAAACATTGTTAAGAAGCTATGGCGGTTTGTTTGAAAATTATGTAAATATTAAAGAGAAAGACATTGCCTTTAGAACAAAAACTAATGTTCAGTCAGTAAAAGAAAGTTTAGAATATTTGGATAAACAACAAATTCTATCATTTGTTCCTCAATCTTCTTTACCTAAACTTATTTTTAATCAAGATCGTATTAATGGCAAATATTTAGAATTTAATCCGAATAATTATTATCATATAAAACAACGTTATTCGGAGAAAATACAATCGGTGATTGATTATACAGATAATGATAAATTATGTAGGCAAGTTCAGCTATTAATGTATTTTAATGAAATTAATTATAGTGATTGTGGTCACTGTGATGTTTGCATAAATAAGCGACCAAAAGATTTTGAAAAAATAAAACAAGAAATAACTCAATTATTAACAAATAATAGATATTCTATAGAACAATTAAATACTAAAATGATCAAGTTTAATAGTGTAAGTTGGATAAAAATTTTTAACGAGATGATAGATGATGGAAAGATAAAATCGAGCGAAAAAGGGTATTATTTAAGTAAAAATTAAGGATAAATTTCTATTGATTTTACTTCTTTTGTTTTTAAATCTAATTGATAACATTTGTAATTGTAAAAAAGAATATTATTGTTAATGACCTTAATTTTTTTGTGAACAAATGTCATTATATTGTTTCTGATAGATAGAATTGGATTAATAAAAAGTGAATTACCGCAATTTTTATACAGAGTATCTATTTTTGAGCTTGATAGACTATATTTATAAATTCCATCAAAATTAGTCCAATACATGTTCTCATCGGTATTATCAATGGATAAATTAAAAAAATCGTTTTGTTGAGCGTTTGATTGTTTATTTGACGATATAATTAAAGTTTCGCTATTGGTTGCAATGTCTTTTAAAAAAACAGTAATTCGATTGCTGTAGTTTTTTAAATAAAATAATTTACTTGTTTTTTTTGCAAACGCAGTATTTGCATATTCAATCGGTACACTATTTAATTCTTGTCCTTTTGTATTAATTTGAGTAAGAAGAGAAGGAGAGGTTAAAGTCGCTTTTTTAAAAAAATAAATAGTTGTGTTTGAATAATCCCATTTAGGATCTATACTTGTATTGTTAAAAGTGAGTTGTGTTAGGCTATCACCATTTACCTTAATTTTAAATATATTATTATCGATACTATTAAATATAATCCAACCTTTATTATTTATTTGAGCCGAATAATTTGAGTTATTAAATAAAAATAAATTTTTTTTAGTATTTATATTGTGTAGAAAAATTTTATTGTATCCAAAAATATCGCCATTTACTTGATAAATAATTTCGTAATTATTTAATGGATTGAAGAAAAATGCATTAATATTTTTGTTTTCGTTGATTGTCGAATCTTTCCAGCCAAATGGCTGAGGTGTAGCTGGTAATTTTTCACAGTTTAATAATAAAGAGTCAGTTTCATCAATCGGTGGTGGATTATCGGTTATTTTTGAATTGTCTTTTTTACAACCAAACAATACAAATAAACAAAATAAATATGCGAAGCAATTCAGTTTCATTGTTTACATATTTTATAAAACAATTAAGCCTTTAATAGCTTAATTGTTTTGTGTGGATTTTCAGAATTAAATACAGTATTGCCAGCAACCAAAACATTTGCGCCAACTTGAATCAGTTTTTTATAATTTTTTAAATCCACGCCACCATCAATTTCAATTAAAGCAGCCGATTTTTTTTGTTCGATGAGTAATTTTAAATTTTTAATTTTTTCAAAAGTATTTTCGATAAATTTTTGACCTCCAAACCCCGGATTAACACTCATTAAACAAACCAAATCAATATCTGCAATTATGTCTTTTAGAGAATCAATTGAAGTATGCGGATTTATAGCAACGCCTGCTTTCATGCCCAAGTTTTTAATGTTTTGAATATTTCGATGTAGATGAGAACAGGCCTCTAAATGAACAGTAAGGATATCTGCTCCAATATCTTTAAAAGCAAGAGTAAATCTGTCAGGATCTACAATCATTAAATGAACATCGAGTGGTTTTTTAGTCAATTTTTTGATCGCTTTTATTATTGGAAATCCAAAAGAAATATTCGGCACAAAAACCCCGTCCATAATATCTAAATGAATCCAATCTGCATCACTCATATTAATAAGCTCAATATCTTTGTCTAGATTACCAAAATTGGCTGATAGTATTGATGGGGCAATAAGATGCGACATAAAAATTTTTATATTTACTATAAAGGTAAAAAAATCAAATGAATTATTGAATGATAATTTTCTTTACAGTCCAGTTTGTTCCATTTTTTAATGAAACTAAATACACGCCTGGAGTAACCTGTCTGGTATTAAACACCATTGAATTTTTATTTTTTTCGTATGGTATTTCAATGTTATGACCTATGACATCCGTAATTTTTATTTCAGGTGATTCTATATCATTTATTTCGATTGTAAATTTATCTTGTGATGGATTTGGATGAACTCTCCAAGATGAATTAACAATATTTTTATCTAAAGATACATTTGATCCACTTGAAACCGTAAAATTAAATTCAATACTGCTTCCAAAGTCAGGTTCAAATGATTTAATTGTATTACCTAACACATTTTTTAATCTAACATATCCATTACCTTGTGAAGAATTTGCCCACCAAGATAAGCCGTCTCCTACATTATCTATAACTCTTAAAGTATAACAGCCGTCGAATAATGTATAATTATCTGTATAAATAGTATTTGCGGCAGTGAAATTGCTTAATCCAACATTGTTGCCCTGATCATCAGTAATTGAATAAGAATTTTCGTTAAAATTAGTACCTGTTTTAAATTCCACTATAAATGAGTTGTTAATAGTCATTGGAACATTAAATTTAGAGCGATAATTGTTATTGTAAGAATATTGATCTGTTGTTCCATTAGCTTTTGTTAAGGTTGCATAAAAGTAATTATTATTTAGTAACATTCCGTTTTGCCATAGGTTTGCAATTGGCAATAAAATAGTTGTAGTGTCCATAAAAGCCAAGTTGCCTGTCCATATGAAAGTTTCTTTAGAATTAACATTGTTATTAATCCAGTATTCAATTTCGATGCTTGTTAAAGCAGAACTCCCTGAATTTTGAACTAAAATTTTTGGATTTGAGCAAATTGGATTTGATCTTGAGTATTCTACTTTGTCAGTTGGAGCAAGCACCTCTATAATTCTTGCATCAAGAGAATGACTTACTGGGCCATAAGAAATTAATTGGTTAGCTACAATGTATCTGTAGTCACCACCAGGTACCGGTGGATTTGAGCAACCGTAATCTAAACTTACAGTATTTCCAGGTGAAACAAATGGAGTTAAATCAAATTCTTTTAATACCGAATATTTACCTGGACACCATCCTTGTCTGTCATAGAGCCAGGTTCCTCCTTGGGGAAAAATTGGATTAGTCGAACATTCGGTAGATATCTGCCATGTATATTCGTTGTTTCCACCGTTTATATTAAAAAAATGATTAATCTGTCCTCCATTTTGTTGAAATTCTCCTTGAGAACCGTGCCCTGTAATAACTGAGCGTAATTTAAAGGATTGCGCCGTATTTGATAAAGGAACGTTAATTAATTCGAAACGACTATCGTTATTTATACTTGCTATGCCAACACCTCCAATTCTTGCGGCTCCCTGCCAAAGTTGATTAAATGATAATACTGGTTTAGGAGGAGTGCCAACAATAAACCAAAAATCTATATCCATTTGTTCTTGATTTTGTCCACCTAAAGTCATTAACATTCTTTTGTTTCCTTTTAATATTGGAGAAAAATCAGTGACATCAAAAAACCACGTTTTTCCGGTAGCCCCTAAATTTAAACCTTTTCCGTATGGAGTAACAAAAGACATGATTTCATTAAAAAAAGGATACCTTTTATAATAATTTAAATTAATAATATTAATTACACCGGTTGTAGGAACAGAAATAGTACCTGTTAATAATCCCGTATCTCCATTATAAATATTTAATGGTGTAGCTTGAAATAAATTAGTCGTAGCAACTAAATTAATCACATCATCAGTCATTGGCATGATTCCGGCATTTGAGCTTATAGAATATTGATAAACTACATTCGGAAATCTGAGAACAGAATCTTTTACGATAATACTATTTGTGGTTGAAGAATAGGCGCCTCTTAAAAATCTTATATTAGGTTTAATGTTTGTTTCATTAAACATTCTTGTTAAATTATTTCCTCTGTCATACGTCCATTTAATATTAATTCCTGTAGATTGTAAATTGTTTTTCGTTTCATTTATATTTAAACCATTTCCTTCATTCATTTTATAATAGGCAATCAAATTTGAATAAAAAGGATGTGTTGCATTTATTGGTATATTCATCCACGTATTAATATCTGCTTGCGATAATTCTTTATTCCAAATTGTAAATTCATTTAATTTACCTTTATAGTTATTTAATAAATTATTATCTTTTCCTAATATTAGGGTTAAAATAGAAATTGGTTTAGTTTTTGCAGTTCCTGAAGACCAAATATTGCCGTTTAAATATATTTTCATACTACCAGTTGTTGAATTTTTTGTAAATGTCCAATGGTTCCATTGACCACCTTGTTGGCTAGCTGTTGCAACACTATTTATACGATCATATCCACCATTGCTGTATCCACAATCATAGTAAATACTTCCATCACTCCAAGGCAAATGCACATTTAAATTTCTTTGTGTTGAATTGACTCCATATCCATATACAATTGATGTTTGTGTTGGCATCATACTTGAATTTCCAAAAACCCAAAAAGAAACGGTAAGTTCGTTTGATATGCTTGATAAAGCATTGGCATTCAAGTTTACATGACCAAGTAATGAAAGATCTATAGCATAATTATTGTTTGCATAAATTGCATTAATAGATGGGGTTGTTACACCGTTAAATATAATTTGACTAGATGGATTTGTATTTGTGAATGAGAATTCAATTATAATATTACTCGTTCCATTCCAAATAAAAGGACTATGAAATTGAATTCGATTATTACCTGAAGCAAAATTGAAATTACTATTATAAACATTCGTAAATCCATTTAAAATAAGTGAATTTGAGTTTAAAGCTAAATTAGAAGTTTGTTGCATATTTACTTTAAAAAAGTTTACAACTCCTCCAGCGTTAGCAACATTTAATATAATTCCATTTATGTTTCCTGCAGTAAATCCGGCAGCTAAAAGCTCTGCAGCTGTATATAAAATTTGAGACTTTCCTGATTTTTCATTCGATTTTAAAATGTTTGGAGCAGGTGTATTGCCAATTCCAACAGTATATTGATTTTCGCTTATGATTGAATTTAAAACCACATTGGTTTGACTAAAATTATAATAATCGTATAAAAATTGTGAAGTATAACTAAAAGTATTACCCGAAAAATTTGAAATAACATAATTAGGCGTAGTATTTAATGCATTTTCAATTTTACTTGAATCAATTATATATGTGTTGCAAGAATAATCCCATTCGCCACAGCCTTGATTAGGGGCTGCTTGGGTAGAAACTAAGTTGTTTTTACAACGCATGTTATAACGTAAAATTATTTTTTCAAAGGTCAAATTTGAGTTTGGAAAGTTGAGAATAGTGTCGCGATTTGTACTGCCATATTTAAAACCTTTTACAACAATAGTATCTCCGGTTTGCTGAGCTTTTATTTTATTAATTAGCATTGCAAAAAAGAGTAACAGGATTATTTTTTTCATATTTTAGTTTTTTTTAGACAATAAAGTACTTTACAAATATAAATAAAATAATTACGAATAGACTGATTCTATTAACAAAGTCCTCAGGTTTAGTTAAAAAACTTCGAATTAAAATTAATAAGATATACTTTTTCAGTAGCCCTAGTTATAGCAGTATACAACCATCTTAAAAATTCGTAATCTATATTTTCTTCAGTTAAAAATCCTTGATCTATAAAAATAACAGGCCATTGCCCTCCTTGAGATTTATGACAGGTAATGGCATAACTAAACTTTACTTGAAGAGCATTGTAATATGGACTCTTTTTGAGATAAGATATTCGATTAGACTTTATAGGTTCGTTTTGAACATCATTTAATACAGCATCATATAACTTTTTTTGTTCTTCTTGATTTAGCGCTGGACTGTCTGTATATAAAGAATCAGTAATTAATTTAACTTGTTGTTCAGCCATATTTGGATAGTCACATAAACGAATAATACACTCACAAAAATTAAAGCCATAAATATTCTCTCTGTTCAAAATTCTGGTAATCTCTGCCATATCACCATTAGCAATAAATCCAGCTTCACCATTGTTTTCTGGTAGCCAATAATAATTATTTTTTACTATCATTAACTTATCACCTGTATTTAAATCTTCTTCGTATAATTTTATTCTATTTCTAAAATTTTGATTAAATAAATTTGCTCTTTTATTACTTCTAGTTATAATAATCATTTTATCTTCTCCGTATTCAGAAAGACTCGTGTTTAAAGTATCTTCTAATTCTTCACCCATTAATGTTAAAATATCTGGACCACAAATTAATTTAGGGAATTCAAATTTATTTTTTGAAATTATATTTCTCAAATTTGTTGCATTCAATAATATTCCGCTTTCTAATTTCTGTCGAGCTACTTCTTTTAACTCGAAAGATTTTATTGATATATAAAATGCTGATTTTAAGTATACTTCATTTAATGCTGGACTTTCACTACTTCCTACGGGGGGCAATTGCGCTGTATCTCCTATAAGTATTAATTTACAATTTTTGCCACTGTAAACGTATTCAAATAAATTTTCTAATAAACTATTAAATAATTTACCATCTCCTTTATCAATTCCTATCATCGAAGCCTCATCTATAATAAATAAAGTTTGACTATGTAAATTTTCAGATAATAAAAATCGTATTATGCCATCATTACTTATTTCTTTTCTGAAAATTTTTTTATGGATGGTATGGGCTTGTCTCTGAGAATAATTACTTAATACTTTTGCAGCTCTTCCTGTAGGGGCTAATAAAACACTTCTCCACTTAATACTGGGTAATGCTTTTGTTAAAGCCGAAATAAGATTTGTTTTTCCTGTACCAGCGTAACCTTTTAATATAAATAAACTTCGCGTTTCTTTACTAAAAATAAAGTTAGAAAGAATTTCGATAGCTGAATTTTGATCAGAATTGGGGATAAATGGTAAAAATATTGGAATAAGTTTTTTAAATTCATATTGTTCGTCATTTTTTTGCATTAATAGTCAAATATATAAACAAAAAAAGCCACTCTTTGGGGGTGGCTTAAAAATGATGAAAAATAGATTTACTTTAGGGAAATCATGTAAGTTTGTCCTTTTAGTGTTAATGTTGCACTAAAATCACATGTTTTATTACCAAAATTAATTAATCTAGTAGCTCTTATGCCAGGGGTATAGGCAACCGTGCCGCTTATAAATGGTGAGCGTTTTGGTCTAGATGGATCTGGATGGCAAGCATGATCTTTAATTAATTCTGTTGCTGTTGATACAAAACTTTCTCCTTTTGCATTTGTACCTGACGTACTACCATTAATTTTAATTTGAGCCAGACTCCAATCTATTGCCAGTGTTTGCCCTTTATAGCACAGAGGATCGCTAGTGTTAATTAATTCTTTTGTTCTATTGGATATCCATGATGAAGTTCCTACATTATTTGCTTTAGTTATCGATACATTTGCGCTAATAGACCATGTTAAGTTAATACCTGGATCAGTTACACTAGGCAAACTATTGGGAGTGGTGTTTGTAACTGTTTTATTAATAATATTAATTTTATTTCCATCTACAATGTAGTTGTCTGAATAAACGCTAATGTTAAATCCTGGATTTCGATAGTGTAAAACATTATTTGGGCTTTTGTTTATATATATTAATTTACCTTTTCGAGTTCTACCATCTAATCCAATACAACCAAGCGAATCTGGCGAACCAAAATCGACTGTGATTGTTTTTGTTCCAATTCCAGTAACTGTTGCGCATGGTGCTATTGGTAAAATATTTATGCCATTTGTTTTAAAAGTTGTCAGAGAACTGTTTTCAGTTAATTGACTTCCTATTGATTCAATATCATTAACACTAATTTCAGCTAAATTATTGTCTTCTAAGGTAGACTGTTCAGAGTCCTCTTCAATTACTTCTTTTTCGTTTTTCTTACAACTAATAAATGTAATTAAACTAATTAGCATCAAAAAAGTGAACAATTTTGAAACGATTCTTATATTCATAATATTTAATATTTAAACACAAATATATAAAAAGGTTTAATCGCGTTAAAAAAAATATGTTTATTTATTAGGTTTCTTATTTATATCTTAACTTTGTATATTATGACTAGCGAACAACATAAAATTAAATACCATTGCGCAATAATTTCTAAAGTTGAGTCTCCTTTATTTTTGTCTTTATTTATAAGTTCAAATACTTTTATATTTGCTATTTCAACTCAACAATTTAATCAAATTATTGAGTTAGGTCATATTGAAATTGAAAATTCAAGGAGTACTTCCTCTATTTCAAATCATTATCTTTATTTAATAGAGTCTTATTTATTAAATCAAAAAAAGTTTGAAAAGGTAAATATTGCGATTTTAAATTCAGATTTTACTATTGTGCCTGAGTCATTTTCCTCAAATAGCGAATTAAAGTTATTATTAAATTTTACTAATGGAACTTCTCAAAATATTCAAACATTTATTCATCAATTTGCTGATTTTAAATTTTATTTTACTGCAAATATTGATTTAGTAGGTTTACTTGAGAAAACATTTCCAAATGCCTCTATCAGACATTCTGGAGCTGTTTTGATAAATTTAATGTTTGGTCAACACTCATTAATTGGCAGCGATTTATTCTTAAATATTCTAGATGGTTTTATTGAAATTGGAATTAAAGAAAAAAATAAATTTTTATTTTATAATGTTTTTAATTTTGATTCTGATGAAGACATATTATATTATCTTTTGTTTACGATGGAACAGTTTAATCTCAATCCTTTATTGGTCAAATTAATAGTTGCATCTCAATTATCTGTTACCGACGAACTTAAAAATAACATTAAAAAATACATTAAACACCTTAATTTTTGTATTGCAGATAAAGATATTCAATTAAAGGAAGATATTTCTAAATTGCCACAGCATTACTACTTTACCGTTTTAAACCAACATTTATGCGAATTATAGGTGGTAGGTTTAAAGGAAAGCTAATTAAGTTGCCTAAAGATTTACCTGTTCGGCCAACTACCGATTTTGCAAAAGAAGCTTTATTTAATATTTTATCAAACAGCATAGATTTTGATAATTTACAGGTTTTAGATTTATTTTCTGGAACAGGTCATATTTCTTTAGAGTTTGCTTCAAGGGGTAATAACTCAATTACTAGCGTTGATAAAAATTTTAAATGTATTGAATTTTTAAGATCAATAAGTAAAGAATTAAATTTAGAAATAAGTATTTTAAAAACAGATGTTTTTGATTTTTTAAAAAAATGTAGCCTAAAATTCGACATTATTTTTGCCGACCCTCCTTATGATTTAATTGATATATCAAAAATTCACGAATTGGTATTTCAAAGTAATTTACTATCTAAAAATGGACTATTGATAATTGAACATGGACCCAAAACAAAATTAATTAATTTAAAAGGTTTTGAGCAACTTCGAAAATATGGTAATGTGAATTTTAGTTTTTTTAAACCTCTTAGTATGGTAATAAATTAATCTATTTTCAATCTAATAATTAAAATGAATTTAAAAACAAGTTTTATAATAATTATATTTTTATTTTCATCGTATTTTTTCTTTGGTCAAAATACCAAAATTGGCAATTGGTTTATTTATTTTGGGAACCATAAAATCAACAATAAATGTAATTGGTGGAATGAAATTCAATATCGTAATTATAATTTTGTGGGCGATCTTCAGCAGCTTTTATTAAGAACAGGTATTGGGTTTAATCTTAATGAAAATAATAATTTACTGTTAGGCTATGCATTTATAAATTCAGAAAATTATTTGCAAAATTCAGCAACTAAAGTTGGGAGTTTAGAAAATAGAATTTATCAACAATATATTACTCGCCAGAATTTTGGAAAAATTTTTATTCAACACCGTTATCGTGTTGAAGAGAGATTATTTTCTGAGGATTTTAAGTTACGTTTTCGATATTTTTTATCTTTAAATATTCCAATTAACAATAAAAGTATGTCTGAAAAAACAATTTATCTTTCTACTTATAATGAAGTATTTATTAATTACCAAAAATCAAATTTTGATCGAAATCGGTTTTTTTCTGCAATTGGTTATGTTATTAATAAAAATTTTAGAATTGAATGTGGAATTATGAATCAGGCAACCGAAAGTAGCAGTCGAAATCAATTTCAAATAGTAATATTCAATAATTTAACTTTTAACAAAGATTAAATTTTATTGTAATACGCCAATATCTTTTCCAACCTCTGAAAAAAAATGTTTTACTTTTTTACTTGTAATTTCGTCACCAGTTGCTCTTAAATAAGTATCTGTTAAGGTTATTATGTTTTGATGATAAAATTTTTTCATTTCATCTATCATCATGTCTTTTGTCCACAAATCAATTCGAAGGGTATTATTTTCCTTTGTGTCCCAAAGGGAAATCATTACACTTTTACATTCACTATTTTCGCCCGAATCTGAAGTAGCCCATTTAATATTGATTGGTAAATTATTTTCGTCGACAGTAACCTTAAAATTTATTTCTGTTTCTTTCATATATCAAGTAAATTATGCTTAAAGTTAAATTATTTCATACATTGAACAAAATTATGATTTATATTTTTTATGATTAAAAATCATAAATATTTTATTTAAGCTTAACTACTCAATATACACTGAGATTTCAGATGCATCTTTACATAAATCCATTAATTTCGAGATTTTATATTTAGAAATTGGATGCTCCCAATTAGGTGCTATTTCACCTAATGGAACGAGTACAAATTTTCTTAAATGCAAACGAGGGTGAGGCACTTTCAAATCAATTTCATTTATAATTTGATTATTATATGCAATGATATCGATATCAATTATTCTATCGGAATATTGTTTTTCTGTTCTTTGTCTACCCATTTTTAATTCTATTGATTGAATAGATATTAAAAGTTCTTTTGGCTTAAGAGGGCTTAATAATTTGATGGTTTGGTTTAAGTATTTGTTTTCTGAGTTAATTCCCCATGCCAATGATTCGTATATTTTCGATTTTTTTTCAATAGATCCACAGCTCATTTTAATTAATTTTAAGCATTGTTTCAAGCTTTGAAGACGATCGTTCATATTACCTCCAATAGATAAAAATGCAACATTCATAATTTCATTTTTATGTAAAATCATTAATATGTTTAATTTTGTTTAAAATACAAATATAATGAAACAATTTTTTGGTGCTTTTTTCGGTTCAATTATCGGTTTATTAATTGCTACAGTTTTAGCTATTTTAATAATTATTGGCGTAATTAAGTCAAGTTTTAACTCTGTTTTAGAAAGTAGTGTCGATAAAATTGATTTACAATCAAATACGATACTTAAAATTATTTTAAATGGTACAATAATTGAGAGAGAAAAAGAAAATATTTTTAAAGGTTTTGGCACTTTATCATCATTATCTGGAGAGGGTGGATTGGGTTTAAATTCTTTAGTTGAAAAATTGAATTTCGCCAAAAATGATACTAAAATAAAAGGAATATATTTAGTTTTTAAAAATATTGATGCAGGTTTTGCAAGCCTTCAGGAATTAAGAAATGCTTTATCTGATTTTAAAAAATCTGGAAAGTTTATTTATTCTTATGCCGAAAATTATAGTCAAAAAGAATATTTTTTGGCATCTGTTTCTAATAAAATTATTTTAAATCCACAAGGCAATATTGATTGGAAGGGATTAAGTATGAACCTGATGTTTTTTAAGAATGCTTTTGATAAATTAGATTTAGATGTTCAGGTTTTTAGGCATGGTAAATTTAAGAGTGCTGTTGAACCGTTTTTATTAAATAAAATGAGTCAGGCAAATCGATATCAATCTGAAATTTTTTTAAATAGTATTTGGAATTCAATGTTAACTGAAATATCAAAAGATCGTAAAATATCTGTTAAACAATTGAATTTATTGGCTAACGGATTACAAATTCAGTTTCCAGAAGATGCTTTAATTAATATGATTGATGCTTTAGCATACGAAGATGAAGTACTTCTTGAATTAAAGAAAAAAGTAGGGATAAAAGAAAATGAAAAAACACAGTTTATTACTTTAGAAAAATATAAACTAAACAATGTATTTAATTCTAAGATAAATAATACTAAAATTGCTGTCATTTATGCAAATGGAAGCATTTCGAGTGGTAACGGAAACGATAATGAAATTGGAAGTGATAGAATTGCAAGAGCCATTAAAGAAGCAAGACTTGATGACAAGGTTAAGGCGATTGTATTAAGGGTTAATTCTCCTGGAGGTAGTGCATTAGCGAGCGATGTAATTTGGCGCGAAGTTTATTTATCTAAAAAATCAAAGCCTATGATTGTAAGTATGGGCGATTTAGCTGCAAGTGGAGGGTACTATATTAGCTGTGCTGCAGATAAAATTTTTGCTCAACCTAATACGATTACTGGTTCAATAGGAGTGTTTGGTGTTATTCCAAATTTACAGAAAATGCTTGAAAATAAACTTGGTATAACTATTGATACTGTTAATACCAATAAATATAGTGATATAGCCAGTGGATTAAGATCTGTAAATGATTTTGAATATCGATATATTCAAAATGGAGTTGAGAAGGTTTATGATACATTTACAAGACGTGTATCAGAGGGTAGAAAAATGAAGCAGAGTGATGTTGATAGTTTGGGTCAGGGAAGAGTGTGGTCAGGTATTGACGCTCTTAAAATTAATTTAGTTGATGAAATTGGTGGTTTGAAAGATGCTATTGCTTATGCTGCTAAAAAAGCTAATTTACAAGAATATAAATTAATCGAATTACCTAAGCTAATAAATCAATTTGACGAAATTTTAGGACAAAAAGAAACTGAATTAGAAACACGAATTGTAAAAAAACAACTCGGTCCGTCATATTTATATTTTAAACAATTACAGCAAGTTTCAAATTTAAATGGAATTCAAGCAAGATTACCTTTTGAAATTCTTATTAAATAGAGAATTTTAATTTATTAATTAAACAATTGTATGAATTATCTTTAAAATAAAATTAAAACCATTAAATGGGTTTTAGTAACTTTTTTTTGTTATTGGCTTTAAAGTTTCTTACTTATTATTTTATACATTCTTGAAATTTTGACTGATGCTTTAGATCAATTTAAAAAAGTTGAATTTGATAATAAAATTAAATTTTCTATTCATTCCGAAACCTGTTTAACATTATCTTATGAAATTTTCGAAATTAATTTTTGTAAAGAAAGAAATTTTGATTTTTAAAAAAATTAGAATTGAAAATGGAAAATATTTAATCTTATCATAAATACTCTTTTTCATAACAAATACTCAATTTAATTTTTGAAATAATTACTTTATATTTGGTAAATTAAATATGAATAGTACTAAGTTGATTGATATTGAAAAGATTTTAAATGAAAAAGTCTATAAATTATACAAATGGCTTCCTTTTTTTGCCGTTAATTGGTTAAAAAAAATATTACATGAAGATGAAATTAATAAAACCATGTCATCTCTTGATGGTTTGGAAGGCTTGATGTTTAACTCTAAAGGGCTAGAAAAAATAGGAGCAAAAGTTGAAACTTTAAATTCACATTTTATTCCTAAAGAAGGACCATTAACTGTTGTTTCTAATCATCCTCTGGGAGGTTTAGACGGAATGGCTCTTATAAAGGCAGTTGGAGAAGTTAGATCTGATGTGAGATTTTTTGTAAACGATGTACTTAAAAAAATAAATAATTACGGAGATATTTTTGTAGCTGTTAATAAAATCGGCTCTATTTCTGGTAAATCATTACGTGTTATGGATCAAGTTTTTCGATCGAAAAACGCAGTATTAATTTTTCCTGCTGGTTTAGTTTCTCGAAAAAAGAATGGGTTGATCAGGGATTTAGAATGGAGAAAAACTTTTATTACACAAGCAATTGATCACAAACGTTTAATTCAACCAACATATATTGAAGGAGAAAATTCTAAATTTTTCTATAATTTTGCTAAATGGCGAAAACGATTAGGGATAAAAGCAAATATTGAAATGATTTTGTTACCTAAAGAAATGTTTAGAGCCAATAAAAAAATAATTAAAATTTATTTTAGTAAACCGTTTAGTTATAAAATTCTTGACGAAACTAAATCTCACAAAGAATGGTCAGATAAAGTTTATGAATTTATTTACTCAAATGAATTTATGTCGGGTGTCAGTTTTGAAGAGTATATTCAATTAAAAAAAAAATAATTTATTTTTTACACAAATAAATCATTTCACCTACAGGCAATCTATATCGCTCAATTAATTCTGGCCTAAGAGAGTTAACAAAATCATCAACAGTTACTTTAAATCCTACCGAAGCTAATTTATCTTTATAATCTAAGCCAAATAATCGAAGATGATCTTTTTGCCAATAATTAATTTCTCGTTCTTTAGCGCTTACAATACTCTTGTCTTCAAAAGTTTCTATTTTACTTTTATCTAATGGAACCTGAAAAATACCCCAACCTCCAGGTTTCATAATGCGATATAACTCTTTCATACATTGATTGGCATCTTCTACATGTTCTAATACATGATTACAAAAAATAACATCAAAACAATTGTCTTCAAATGGTGCTTTATGTAAGTCAAAATTAATTTCTGCAATTGGGCTATTATAATCTCCAGTGGTATATATTAGGTTTGATTGTGATTTAAATAATCTATAAAAACATTGTTCTGGGGCAATATGAAACATTTTATATTGCTTAGTAAAAAAATCTGTTTTTTGCTTTAAATAAAGCCATAATAATCTGTGTCTTTCTAATGATAAACTTCCGGGACAAAGAACATTTTTTCGTTTTGCACGACCGCCATATCCGTAAGGTAAAAATTTACGATAAGTTTTGCCTGTAATTGGATCTTCGAATGAATGACCATAATAAATAATTGGGGCAATTTTACTAAACCACAAACTAAATTGAATAAGAATAGGTCGAGGTATTGTGCGAAGTAAAAAATGAAACATAATTAATGAGATTAAAAAATGAAAATTAAAGTTAAATAAAATAAAATCATCTCTAATTAATTTTGTATTTTTTTGGATTCACTATAATTCTTGTAATGTGATTATTTTTTTCATCTTTAAAATTATATATTAAAGTTATTTTATTTTTTCTAAAAGTTTCTAAATCCGAGTTTGTAATAACATTATTTATAATAGATGGCTCAATACTAGCCTTGAATAGATCAATATCCATCGAATCTTTAAGAATATTTAAAAGAGTATAGTTATATTGAAAAATATTTCCTTTTATTGCCAGAGCATTATCAAGTCTAGTATCTTTATCAATCATTTTAGGGCAAGTTTTATTTAATTCTAAAGCAATTTTTTTTAAGTTATCATCAAATGAAGCTTTTCTAACAAATAAAAAATAAATAATATAAACTAATCCAAATATGGCAAGTATGCCCACTATTTTTTTTAAAAAATCATGAGAGGTAATAAAATTATATATCGAACTCATGATTTTAATTTTTCTTTTAAATAAATTCCAGTATATCCTTTTTTTGAATTAACTAAGTTTTCTGGGGTGCCTTCAAATTCTATATTCCCACCATTTACTCCACCTTCAGGTCCGATTTCGATAATCCAATCAGCACATTTAATAACTTCTAAATTATGTTCAATTACAACAATTGAGTGTCCTTTTTTAATAAGTGCATCAAATGATTTTAGCAATTTTGAAATATCGTGGAAATGAAGCCCGGTTGTTGGCTCATCAAATATAAATAGAGTAGGAGAGGTATTGTTAATAGAAATTAAAAAACTAGCTAATTTAATTCTCTGCGCTTCTCCACCGCTTAAGGTGCTGCTATTTTGTCCTAACTGAATATAGCCTAATCCAACTGCTTGAAGTGCGTTTAATTTTTCTATAATTTTGTTAACGTTTCTATCATCTATATCTTGATTAAAGAATAAAATAGCATCATCTACAGTTAGATCTAATATATCTGAGATTGATTTATTTTTATATAAAACTTCGAGTGTTTCTGATTTATATCTTTTTGTTTTGCAAGATTCGCATGGCAATTTAATATCTGCCATAAATTGCATTTCTATTGTAGTTTGACCCTCACCCAGACAAATTTCACAACGCCCCCCTTCTACATTAAAACTAAAAAAACCAGGTTTATAATTTCGTGTTTTTGAAAGGCCTTGATCTGCAAATAAATTTCGAATTTCGTCAAAAGCTTTTATATAGGTTACTGGATTACTTCTTGAAGACTTACCAATTGGGTTTTGATCAACAAACTCTAATTGTTTTATCTGTTTTAAACTTCCACCAATCAAATGATCGAAATTTACGGTATCAAAATAGCCATCTAAATATTTTCGTAAATAAGGTATTAAACCTTTTTTTATTAGGGTTGATTTTCCAGATCCACTCACCCCGGTAACACATGTTAATACATTAATTGGAAATTTTACAGTTATATTTTTAAGATTATTTTCAGTTAAATTTCTTATTTCAATATATTCTTTCCATTTACGTCTAACTTTTGGAACCTCAATGCTAATCAAATGATTTAGATAATTAGAAGTATATCCATTTTTGTTCTTTAATAATTCTTTGTGAGTTCCTTGAAAAACTAAATGACCACCTTTTGTCCCAGCTTCAGGTCCAATATCAATTAATTCATCTGCCTCTCGCATAATATCCTCATCATGCTCTACAATAATAACTGTATTTCCTAGTTTTTGAAGCGATCGAAGTACTTTTATTAATTTTTCGGTATCTCTAGGGTGTAAACCAATACTGGGTTCATCTAAAATATATAAACTACCTACTAAAGTACTCCCTAATTGAGTTGCTAAATTAATCCTCTGACTTTCACCACCACTTAGGGTATTAGCAACACGATTTAATGTTAAATAACCTAATCCAACATCAATCAGATATTCTAATCTGTTTGTAATTTCAACTAATAAACGTTTAGCAATTGTGGCATCATGCTCATTTAATTTTATAAATTTAAAAAATGGTAATAAGTTTATTACAGGTGTAAGCAATAAATCGTCAATTGATTTACCTTTAATTTTTACATAGTTTGCATCTTTTCTTAGCCGCGTTCCTTTACAATCAAAACAAGTTGTTTTTCCTCTATATCTAGCCAGCATTACTCTGTATTGAATTTTATAAGTCTCTTTTTCAATTCTTTTAAAAAACATATTTAATCCATCAAAATATTCGTTTCCTTTCCATAATAACTCATAATCAGTATCTGATAATTCGTAAATTGGTTTATGAATTGGGAATTTAAATTTATGTGCATTTTGTATCAATTGATTTTTATATGCACTCATTACTTCTCCATTCCAACATACAATTGCATTTTCAAAAACTGATAAACTTTTATTTGGTATTACCAATTCTGGATTGATGCCAATAATACTTCCAAAGCCTTCGCAGGTTTTACAGGCACCAATAGGGTTGTTAAATGCAAAAAAGTTTACACTAGGTTCTTCAAAACTGATACCATCTAATTCGAATAAATTACTAAAGCTATATTTTTTATAATCACTATTTTCTTCTTCAATCCATATTAAACATTCACCAGCACCCTCATAAAAAGCAGTTTGAACGCTATCTGCAGAGCGAGATATAAAATCCTCATCGTTAGGTTGATTCATTAATCGATCAATTAATAAATAACAGTTGCTGTCTTTTTTTAAAGTATTAAAATCAAATTCATTAATTTTTTGAATCTGATTATTAATAATTCCTTTTGAAAATCCTTGTTGAGAAAGTAATTCAAATTGCTTTTGAATAGTCCGATCCTTTTTTTTATGAACTTGAGATAAAATTAAAAACTTTGTTTTTGGCTTAAGTTTTAAAATGAAATTAACTACATCACCAATATTTTGACGTTTTACAGCTTTGCCTGAAACAGGACTATAGGTTATGCCTATTCTTGAAAATAATAATTTAAAATAGTCGTAAATTTCAGTTATAGTTCCAACCGTGCTTCTTGGATTACGTGAAATAACTTTTTGTTCAATAGCAATTGCAGGCGAAATACCTTTTATATAATCTACTTGTGGTTTTTCTAAACGACCCAAAAATTGTCTTGCATAAGCTGATAAACTTTCTACATATCGTCTCTGGCCCTCTGCATATAATGTATCAAAAGCTAAAGATGATTTCCCGGATCCCGAAAGACCAGTTATAACAATAAGTTTATTTCGTGGTATTGCAACATCTATATTTTTTAAATTATGTTGCCTTGCTCCTTTTATAATAATATATTCTTTAGGGCTTAAATTTAAAATATCTTTATTTTTAGTCATTAATTTATAGGAGCTATATTTTATGGAATATAATTTAAATTCTTGTTAGTTATTCCATCAATTTTTTGAGGTGTTGGCAGGTAGAGGGGTTTTTCCAATTTAAATAACCAGTACTTTCATGCATCACTTCAAATTTTTTATTGATAATGTAAGAAGTTGGGATAGAGTTGATTCCTATTGATGAAAAAGTAGTATTCATTTTTAAAAAAGTAAAAGGTAAGTCTCTTTTTAATTTAAATTCATTTATTTTAGTTATCGATTCGTCGCTTATTACAATTACTTCAACATCAGCTAATTCTTTAGTTTTAATTGATTTTAGTACATCCAATTCTTCAATACAATTTGGGCACCATGAAGCACTAAAACAAATCAAGAGTTTTTTTCCTTTGTATAATTCTAAATTTTTAGGTTGGTTATTTGAATCAACTAAATTTAAATTATTAAATTTTATGTGAGGTGCAACATGATATTTGTTGTAAATAAAAAAAGAAATTAATAAAACAATTAAGAGTAATATTGGAAAAAACCATTTTTTGTTCATAGTAATTTGTAGCAGATGGTTAATTGATTTACAATTTTTGTTGAATAAAGTTTAAAATTACGAATAGATTCGCACCTATTATATTAAATAAGATAAAATTTTTAACGAAGATAAATTGTTTGAATAATTTTTTTTAATAATATAGATAAAAATGTAATTTTACTTTAAATGTTTACTCTTTTTTTAAAAGAAATTAGAAGCTTTTTAAGTTCACTAATTGGCTATATTGCCATCGGTGTTTTTATTTCGTTAATCGGTATTTTTATGTGGATTATTCCATCCGAAAGTGGTGGTTCTAATATTTTAGATAATGGCTTTGCAAATATTGATTCTTTATTTTTAATTGCTCCATGGGTATACTTATTCTTAATTCCTGCAATTACAATGAGATCTTTTTCCGAAGAAATAAAAACAGGAACTTTCGAACTCCTTTTAACTCGCCCTTTAACTGATTTACAAATAATATTGGCAAAATATTTTGCTGGATTTACCTTATTATTATTTTCATTATTACCTACAATTATTTATTACTATAGTGTTCATGTTTTAGGTTTACCCAAAGGCAATATTGATACTGGTGGCATGTGGGGCTCATACATCGGTTTATTTTTTTTGGGAGCAGCTTTTGTTGCCATTGGTGTTTTTTCATCTTCTATTGCCGATAATCAAGTTATAGCTTTTATAATTGCATTGTTACTTTGCTTTTTTTGTTATATCGGGTTTGATTTTATAGCTCAAAGTAATGTTTTCGGAAAATATGATGCTTTATTAAAAAGTTTAGGGCTAAATTCTCACTATGTAAGTATGAGTAGGGGAGTAATTGATTCACGAGATGCTATTTATTTTATAAGTGTCATTGTTTTTTTTATTTTGTTTACCAAATTAATCTTACAAAGAAGAAAATGGTAAATAATAATGAGCAAATAAAATCGATTAACAAACGCAGAGATTTATCTTCTTTTTTAGTGATGATAGCGATAATTATTTTATTTAATTTTATAGCTTCTTTTTATTTTACTCGCATTGATTTAACAACTGAAAAAAGATATACTCTTGCAGAATCTACTAAAAAATTACTAAAAAATATAGACGATGAAATTTATTTAAAGGTTTATTTACAGGGAGATTTTAACCCGAGTTTCACAAGATTAAGAAATGAAGCAAAAGAAATTTTAGACGAATTTAGAGCATACTCAGATAATCAAATTCAATATGATTTTATTTTTCCAGGAAATGATTTAACTAAAGAGGAGAGTTTAAATTTAGAAAAACAATTGTATGATAAAGGAATTATACCAGAACAAATTGTTGATAAGGGAAAAGAAAAAACAACAGAGTCTGTTATCTGGCCAGGAGCTATTTTAAGTTATAAGGGTAAAGAAACTGTTTGGCAAATTTTTAAAAGACAAGTTGGAATATCGCCCGAAGAATCTATTAATAATAGTGTTCAAGAGTTAGAATATAGTTTAACCAATGCCATTCGGAAATTACAGCGCAACAAAAAACAACAAGTAACTTTTATACAAGGTCATAATGAAATTGATACAGTGCATCAATATCAATTTATGAAAGCCTTATCAGAATATTATTTGGTTAATCAAACCAAAATAGCAAAGGGTTATGAATTAACTGCTCTAAAAGGAAGTGATGCCATTGTGATTTCTCAGCCAGATTCAGCTTTTACGGATAAAGAAAAATTTGTAATTGATCAATTTATTATGCGAGGTGGCAAAGTTTTGTGGTTAATCGACCCTCTTTCTACAAATTTAGATTCATTACGTTACAAGGGATTTACCATAGGCATTAATCGTGATTTAAATTTAGAAGATATGCTCTTTAAATATGGTATAAGATTAAATCCAGTGATGGTTCAAGATCTTCAATGTGCCAGTATTCCAATCAATATTGGATTTAAAAAAGGTGAGGCTAATATTAAAATGTTTCCCTGGCTTTATAATCCGCTTATTCTTCCTGATAATAATCATCCTATAGTTAAAAATTTAGATTTGATTAAGTTTGATTTTTTAAGCACACTTGATACTATTGCCTCTGCTAAAGGAATAAAAAAAACGATATTGTTAAAGTCATCTAGATATTCAAAAACAATTCCGGCTCCAGTCAGAATTTATTTGGGGATGGTTCAAATGCAAATTAAAGAGTCTCAATTTATCAATTCTTATCAGCCTGTTGCTTGTTTATTAGAAGGATGTTTTAGTAGTTTTGTCGAGTATCGCTTACCGTCAATAATTCTTAACGACTCTAATTTTAAATATATTGATAAAGGTAAATTAACCAAAATGATTGTTGTAGCTGACGGTGATGTTGCTCGAAATGATTTTCAAAAAAGTACCGGAGAATTATTTCCTCTTGGATATGATAAATATACAAAGCAAACATTTGCCAATCAAACTTTTTTGGTTAATTGTGTTAATTATTTATTAGATGATGAAGGAATGCTTCAATTACGCTCTCGTGAAGTAAAATTGAGATTATTAGATAAAAAGAAAATTAATTTACACCGAATAAAGTGGCAAGTAATTAATGTCTTGCTACCTTTTCTATTAATAATTTGTTTTGCAACAATTCAATTTTATTTACGAAAAAGAAAGTATGCTTTTATAGAAAAAAAAGATTTTTAAAAATCAAAATTTGTTTCTAGAAGTTTATTTTTAATAGCAAACATTACAACCCCCGCTGTGTTTTTTACACCTAATTTAGACATAATATTTTTTCGGTGAGTATTTACAGTATGTGTACTTAAATTTAGTTTTACTGCAATTAATTTATTTGAAAATCCCTCTGCAATACCTTGAATTATATCAATTTCACGATTTGTTACTTGAAATCCATCACAGGAAAGTGATTTTATAAAAGAATTTGAACTTTTTATTTCTGATGAAGCAGATAAAAATCGTACAATTTTACCACAAATAAATTTATCACCTTTAATAGTAGAATTAATAGCTTCTAAAATTTCAATTTTATCGCATTCTTTTAATAAAAAACTTATAATTCCACTTTCTAAAACTTCAATAGATTCTTTTTTGGAAAGCCATTCGGTGATAATTAAAAATTTAGTTTTAGTATATTTTTTACAAATAGATTTTAATTCACTAATACTAATACCTAAAGAAATAAAATCAGCAATTAATAAATTTGGTTTTGAAATTTGAAGCTGATTTATTAAAGCTTCTTTTTCGCCGCAAACCGATGGAGCCAAATCAAATCCTTTTAATTCTCCAACTAAAAGTTCTAGTCCAACTCTGGAAAGAAAATTTTTATCAGCTATTAAAACTTTAATCATTATGCAAAGATAATTAACAAATTACAATGTTTAATTAAATTTTTATTTTTTTACCATCTATTGCCAAAATACAATTTTTAAATATAGGTTCAGCTTCATTCAAAAAAGTATCTAAGTTGTTATATCTTGCAGAAAAATGACCTAATAACAATTGTTTTGCACTCACTTTTTTAGCGATTTCTGCAGCTTGTTTGGCAGTTGAGTGATAGGTTTTTCTTGCTCTATAGGCATGTTCCTCTAAAAACGTGCTTTCATGGTATAATAAATCTACGTCAAATATAAAATCTTTTAATTTTGGATTATAGATTGTGTCACTGCAATAAGCATAAGATCTTTGAGGATTTGGATCAATGGTAACATCTTTATTTTGAATGGTTTGACCTTCTTGATTAGTTATATTTAAACCATTTTTTAATAATAAAATATCTGCTACTGAAATATTTAATTTTTCTAGTAAATATTTGTCTATTTTTCTGGGTAAAGGCTTTTCTTTAAACAAAAATCCAGTACAAAAAATTCTGTGTTTTAATGGAAATGAATAAACTTCTATTTTTTTGTCTTCAAACAGCAAGTTCAAACCCTTGTTTTTTGTAACAATCCAATTAATAGAAAAATTAAGTCTTGTTTCAGAAACTTTATTAATTGCTTCAATAATGCTTTTTAAGTTTTCTGGACCATAAATAGTTAAAGTTTGTTTTCTTCCTAAAAGATTCATACTGCTCAATAAGCCTGGCAATCCAAAAAAATGATCACCATGTAAATGTGAAATAAAAATGTGATCTATTGATTGAAATTTAGCTTTAAATCTGCGTAATTGAATCTGAGTGCCCTCGCCACAATCTATTAAAAAATAACGTTCAGCTATATTCAGTAATTGAGCACTTGAACTTTTCAAAGAGGTTGGGCTAGCCGAAGATGATCCTAGTATCGTAAGTTCAAAAGAAGTTTTGCTCATTTTTTTAATAAATATTTTTTGCTAAATTTATATTTTACAATCCAAAAGCCATCAAAACTATTAAATTTAAATGTAAAATTTCCGGAAACAACTTATTAAAAAGATGAATTCGAAGCACGACTTTTCTATTTTAATTGCATAAAACTAGATTTTTTAGTACTTTTAGACTCCAAATTTTAAAAAATGACAGGTAATATATCTTTTACAATGATTAAACCAGATGCTGTTGAAGCAAATTGCATTGGTCCTATTTTAGCGATGATTAACAAAGCAGGTTTTAAAATCTTAGCCATGAAATACGTTTGTTTAACAAAAAAACAAGCAGGTCAGTTTTATGAAGTTCACAAAGATAGACCTTTTTACGGCGAATTAATTGAATATATGAGCAGCGGCCCAATAGTTGCTGCAATTCTGTCGAAAGAAAATGCTGTATTAGATTATAGACAACTTATTGGAGCTACCGATCCAAGTAAAGCAGATGAAGGAACTATCAGAAAATTATTCGCTAAATCAATCGCAGCTAATGCTGTTCACGGAAGTGATAGTGACGAAAACGCAAAAATAGAATCAAATTTCTTTTTTTCTCAACTAGAGCGGTTTTAATTTTAACTTAATTTTTTTATACTGATCGTTTATATTAAAGACGAGTTTTTTTATTTTAAAATAAATTCTTGTTTAATTTTTAATAAATTATTTATCAAATTTATTATAATTAGATTTTGATTTTTGAATTAAATTAAACAAATTTGTTTAAATTTATAATTAAATACCAATTTGGCATGATAATATCTATTTCAAAAAAAACAGTAAAAGTAATTGTATTAATTGTTTTAACTGGTTTAATCAGTTTTGTTAATGCTCAAAATTTTGATTGGAGTCCTGCTGGCCCAATTTATTCAGCTGGTAGAGCTCGTAATATTATTATTGATAAGCTGGATGTGACTGGTAAAACCATTTATTTAGGTAGCGCTTCAAGTGGATTATTCAGAACTATTGATGCCGGATCAAACTGGGAGCCTTTAAATGATCAAGGTACTATAAGAAATATTAGTTATATCTCTCAGGCATCAGATGGATTAATATACGTAGCTACAGGTGAGGGATTTTTAAGACCCGATAAAATTGCAAAAGCCCAAAAAGGGACAGGTTTATATAAACTATTAGGTTCAGCAGGTTCATTTTCTTTAACCAAAGTTCAAGATAGCTCTATAGTTGGTTCTGTAATTAATCGAATAGCTTGTCATCCAAGCAATTCAGCAATTATTGTATTAGCAACAAATAAAGGGATATTAATTTCTACAAATAGTGGTTCTAGTTTTACTCCTGCCGCTGGGATAACTGCAACAGTAAATCTTACTTACGGCATAGATGTAAAATTTGATAATGCAGGCATTTTATATTGTTCTATTGGAAGTGAAAAAGGTACAGCACCATTTACTAACATATCTTCTAAAATATACAAATCGTCTGATAATTCTTTAACTAATTTTTCTGATATTACACCAATCTCTTCTGTACTTTCCGACTCAAATTATGGCCGTATTGAATTAGCAATTGCTCCATCAAATAATAATGTTATTTATGCATCTTGTTCTAAAAAATACAACTATCCAATCGGAAATTCTGCTTCATTACAAGGTTTATTTGTATCATATAACTCTGGATTAACTTGGGGCCTTATTTTGCAGGGGTCTTCTCAATTAGATCCTTTATCTAATGGCTCAACAGTAGCTAGCGGAGATTTTTCTCAAGTATTATTAGTTAGCCATACTAATTCTAATAAATTATTTTTTGGAGGATATAAATTATATTCGTTTACCAGAAATATGACAATTGGTTCGGATAATTCACCGATAGGCACATGGTCTCAAATTGGTAATCCTTTTGCAATTAATACACCTTTTTACCTACGTCAAAATATTCATGATATCAAAATCGTGACAGGTACACCTTCTAAATTTTATATTGTTACTGATGCCGGTATTTATCGGTCTATTGATATGGAGGGTTCCTCACAACAATCATTTCTTCCCCCTACTTTTCAGCCATTTTACAAAGGGCTTATCACAGGTCAATTTAATTCTGTAAGTATTGAAACATTTCCATTGGCATCAAATACAAATGCCACTGCGAATGGTTCTACTGTAACCCCATTTTCTGGTTTTATAGGTGGCACAGGTGGAAATGGCTTAACATATTTTAGCGGTAATTACCCGTTAGCAACTCAAGAAACAAATTATTTGGGAGGAGATGTTTATAATTCTGATTTCTCTAAAATATTACCTGGAGTAGCTTTATTCTCTAATAGTAACGGAGGTATTTATAGAAGTTCGAACATAAAATCATCTGATCCAAATATTGTTGATGTTAATGTATTTTCTGGGGCATTGTCAGTTATTGCACCATCTAGTTCGGGGTTTTCAAATTCCACATATACTTTAGCTGGATCCCCATTCAAATTTTGGGAAAATTATGGTCAACTCAAAAAAACACCTGATTCGTTAGTTTTTTATAACGATTCACTTCGACTTCAAGCTTCTATGATAGGATTATCTACCTTAACAACACAAACATCTTTTGCATTTTCAGCAGTTAGGCCAAGTAAATATGCTATTATTGATAGTTTAGTAATAAGAACCGGTACAGTAGTTCTTCCAATTGCTTCATTTGCAAATTGCCCAACAGTCTTTAATACCTCAGACAAGAAAGATATTTGTATAAAAATATCAAATTCAGTCCCATCGGGTTCAATAGTTGTTCCTGCTATTACATCAACTACTGGTCCTATGAGTGCTGCTGGTGTTACATTAAATGCGGTAACATTGTCTGATAATATAAGTATAACATTTAATTCGCCCCCGTTTGCTTCCAAAACAACCTCATCTTACCCAGTGGGAAGCACAGGTTCAAACGTTGTTGTTTCCGATCCAGCTGCTTATTATAGAGTATTTGCAACCATATTTTATAGGTATAATGTTGGGGATTCAATTAAAATAACTGACAATAGTATCTCAACTAAAGTTCTTAAATATTCAAGTAAACTAACAGTTCCCTTAAAATGGGATCTCCAAGGCTCTAGACAATCTTATTCTGTTTCAGCTATAACAAATTCTGCTGTTTCAAATCCAACTTATGTTTTAAATCCTGGTGCAATTTCTCAATCGAATCCTGTTTTTACAATTACACCAATTGGCATCGGATCTTATACTATTATTCCGACAGGTAATTATAATTTTTCAGCTCCAATAATTAATTATTCAATTTCAGCTATAACAAATACTGCTATTATTAATCCCACCTATAATTTAATGCCAGGTAATATAACTCAAACAACTTCTGTATTTATAGTTACACCAACAGTTTTAACTACTTATACAATAACTCAAACTGGGTCCGGTACTCTTGCTGCTGTAGAAACTACAATTACAGTTGCAACAAGCACTTACGTTTTAAATCCAGGTAACATTTCACAGTCCTCACCAATATTTACGGTATCTTATAACGGTGTAAATTCATTTACTGCTCAGGGTATTAGCTCAAATACATTATTGGCATCAAATACTTCTGCCACGTTTATTAAACCAGTTAATACTTCTAGTGTTGTAGGAAGTTCAAAAGTTCCATTTAGTATAAAAAACCCCATAGTTAAAATTCCAACTATATTGTCTGCAAGAATTGCTATTGGACTAAATATGACTGGTATTACAACTAATGCTGCTAATTCAAATGCCATAGTTGTTTCAAAAGCCCCATTAAATTTAAATGACCCATTAAATTTTGTTAGAGTTAGTCAGTCTGGTTGTTTAACAAGTGATGCTCAAGGAAATTCTACTTTTTCTACAATTGCAATTCCTGGTAAACCCACTTTGATTGAATGGAGCAAAGGCGGTTCAGAATTATATTATGCTACCGATGATTATAAACTCTATCGAGTTTCAAATATTAACTCGATCATGGATTTATCACCAACTAGTTATTCTGGTAAGCTAAGTACCGATATTTTTAAATATCCTTTTACAAACACAAGTGACACAAACAGACTTTCTCCATACAGAACGACTCTTTTAGGTAGTTTTACTAAACCAATAACAAGTATTAGCATTACAAAAGATGATTCTTTAATGGCTATAACATTTGCTGATCCTACTGGAACAATAGTAAGTTACAGTTCAAAAGACATTAGAAAATCCAATTTTTCAAATATTAATTTCGTTTCAAAAAACGGAACAGGTTTATCAACAGCAAGCGTTGTTACATATTGTTCTTTACTTGAAAAAGATGATAACCGAAAAATGTTTATTGGTACCGATAATGGTATTTTTTATACCAATGATATAACCCAACCATCACCAGTATGGGAAAAAGCAAATAATAATCAATTACCAAATGTTCAAATTTTTGATATCAAACAGCAAGTGTTAAATCAATGGGATTGTTATAATTCAGGACAAATATATGTGGCAACAAATGGTCGAGGTGTATGGTTTAATAATAAATTCTTTAAACCATTTACTGTTTCTGAAATGGAACTTGAAAAGTCTAAAATTGAAAATAACATGAGTTTATTTCCAAACCCATCTAATGGTATTGTTTATGTTAAGTTCAATGGGTCTTACGACGAAACTGCTTTTATAAATATTATAGATATTAATGGTCGTGTTGTTAAATCTGATAATTTAGGAAAATTAAATACAACACAGATTAATTATATGTTTGATACAAACGAATTAACTGCAGGTATCTATATTGTAAATATTAATGGTTCATCTGGCCTCAAACGTGTAGCGAAATTAATTGTTACTAAATAACATTATTTTCTTAATAAATAAGCTGCTCAATTGTGGGCAGCTTTTTTTTTGAATGTAATTTTACCAAAATATGAAAACGACCGAGGCCGAATCTTATTATTCTAATTTAGAACAAATGTCTGTTTTAGAATTATTATCAAACATTAATAAAGAAGATAATACTATATCCTCGGTAGTCGAAAAATCTATCCCTCAATTAGAAGCACTAATTAATGCTATAGTAGATAAATTAAAAAATGGTGGGCGTTTATTTTATATAGGCGCTGGTACAAGCGGTCGTTTGGGTATTTTGGATGCTAGCGAATGCCCGCCAACTTATGGAATACCTGAAGGTTTAGTTATTGGATTAATTGCAGGAGGAGATTCTGCTATTAGAAAATCAGTTGAATTTGCTGAAGATGATTTAAATCAAGGTTGGTTAGATTTAAAAGAATATGATATTAATGATCGTGATTTTGTTATTGGTATTGCCGCATCAGGCTCTACACCCTATGTAATCGGAGCTATAAATGCTTGTAATAAATTTAATATATTAACTGGAAGTATATCTTGTAATAAAAATAGCGATATTTCTAATATTTCTAAATTTCCTATCGAACTTGTAGTAGGGCCTGAATTTGTTACTGGCTCAACCCGAATGAAAAGTGGAACTGCTCAAAAATTAGTGCTCAACATGATTTCTACATCGGTGATGATAAAATTAGGACGGATAAAAGGGAATAGAATGATAGATATGCAATTAAGTAATAATAAATTATTAGATAGAGGCACAAAAATGTTAATGAAGAATACTGGAATTGAAAATTATGATCAAGCAAAAGCTTTATTAATACAGTTTGGTAGTGTCAGAAAAGCAACTGACTCATATAAAAAATAATGTCAATTATTGTTTCGTTCGTAATCTAATTTTTGTGATTATTTTTTTTGTATATAGCGGAAAGTCACCATTCATTATCCAGCTATAATATGAAGGCTCTTTTTTTAAGACATCTTCAACTAATTTATCTTTATGTTTTCCAAATGAAAAAACTTCATGGCCATCTTTATTATAAATAATTCTGCCCGCTAAATCAGCATTTTTAGATTTATTATTTAATTCTGCTATTTTAGAAATATTATTAACAATGGGTTCGAATTCTTTTCCATTCTCATCTATTTTTTTTATTCCTTCATAGTATTTTAATTGAGCTTTAAATACTTCAAAAGTTGCTGTTACGTCAGCTTCGGCACTATGAGCATTTTCAATATTTTTATTGCAATAAAATTTATAGGCAGCGCTTAAATTACGAGGCTCCATAAAGTGAAATATATTTTGCACATCAATTAATTTTCTTCCTTCTAAATCAAAATCAACCCCGACACGTAAAAATTCTTCTGCTAGCATCGGAATATCAAATTTGTTTGAATTAAAACCAGCAAAATCTCCATTGTCAATAAATCTTAGTAATTCTGGAGCTAATTGTTTAAACGTTGATGCTTCAGCAATATCTTTAGAATAAATACCATGAATTTTTGAAACGAAATTTGGTATGGGCATTTCAGGATTTATTCGGTCTGTCCTAATTTCAGTTGTGTTGTCTGGGTTTAGTTTAAGTAAAGAAATTTCTACAATTCTATCTAATCCAATATTTAATCCAGTCGATTCTATATCAATAAATATTAATGGCTTATTTAGGTTAACGTACATATTGTCAATTATAAATTAATGAATTCTTTAAAAGAAAATCTATTTTGGTTCTATCTGGCTTAAAACTTCGTTAAATGGTAATACACCTACAAAAAAAGTATTTATTCGTGTAATAACTTCTTCTATCATAGAGTCAGGGCATGAAGCACCGCTTGTCACAATTATTTTTATAGGTAGTTTGTCAGGTAAGAAATCTGAGCTTTTAACTAGTTTTTTATTATGGTAGTCAAAATGCAGAATGGTATTTTTATTTTTTATTTCGTTAGCAGATGAAATAAAAAAGGTTTTAAATTTTTTTTCACACAACTCAACAATATGTGAGGTATTACTGCTATTGTAACCACCAACTACAATAGCTATATCTGCATCAATTTCTAATAGTCCATAAGTTGCATCTTGATTTTCGTTTGTAGCATAACAAAGTGTATCATTTGTGTCAGCGAAATGTGACTTAATTTGATCGACACCATATTTTTGAATTAGTATTTCTTTATAGAAGGCAGCAATTTCAGAAGTTTCAGTAGCCAACATTGTTGTTTGATTTATTACTGCTAGTTTAGATAGATGTTTAGATATATCAAATCCAGCACTTATTTTATTTTTAAATTCGAGATCAAATTCTTGCTGTGTTTTTTTACCTAGTATATAATTCGCTAAATTTTTTGCTTCAGCCATATCTCTAATTATTACAACTGCCTCACTATCTTTTATACTTCTTGAGAAAGTAGAGCGTGTTTCTTCGTGATTGTATTTTCCATGAATAATAATACTATATTTTGATTTTCCTACTTGTTCTGATTTTTTCCAAACACGTTCTACAAACGGGCAAGTTGTATTGTATGATTCAGTTTTTATTTGTTTATTATTTAATAATTCTAACAGTTCTAATGGAGCACCAAATGCCGGAATCATAACAATGTCCTCCGAAGTTATACTTTCAAAAGGAATAAGCTGATTGCCATAAGTATCTTGTAAAAACTGAACACCTCTTTCTATTAAATCTTTATTTACTAGGGGATTATGAATCATTTCACTCAGTAAATAAATTCGTCGTCCTGGGTTTTCATCCAATGCTTTAAAAGCAATTTCTATAGCATTTTCAACACCATAACAAAATCCAAAATGCCTTGCAATATAATAATGAATTGGCCCATAATTTAATATAGTTGGGCTATTATCTTTTTTACGAGGATCTTGCAATTTACGAAACTGCTTAACTTTCGAGATAATTGGACTTCTATAAAAATCAGGTACGTTAAATGATTTCATTTATTTTATACAAAGATAATTATTTTTTGTTTCGAGGATGATAGCTTAATATATTATCTCTTAAAAACTGTCTGTCTAAGTGTGTATATATTTCAGTAGTAGTGATGCTTTCGTGACCTAACATTTCTTGAACCGCTCTTAAGTCTGCCCCTCCTTCTACTAAGTGAGTAGCAAAAGAATGTCGGAAAGAATGAGGACTTAATGTTTTTTTAATTCCTGCTTTTTCGGCCAAATCTTTAATGATGTAAAATACCATCACTCTGGATAGTTTTCTACCTCGCCTATTCAAAAATAAAATGTCTACAAATTCTTTTTTTACAGGAATTTTAACTCTTATAGTTGAAAGATAATTTAAAATAAGTTTTTTAGCGATTTTGCCAATTGGTACTAATCTTTCTTTATTTCCTTTTCCGGTTATTTTTATGTAATCGCTGTTGAGATGTAAATCAGTTATTTTTAAATTAACCAACTCGCTTACTCTTAATCCACAACTGTATAGCGTTTCAAGCATACATATATTTCTTTCACCTTCATTAGTACTTCTATCAATTAAACTTAATAGTTGATCAATTTCTTCAACATTTAAAAACTTTGGTATTTTACGTGTTAGTTTCGGAGTTTCTAAAAGTTCAGCAGGATTTTGTTGAATATCATTTTCAAGTATTAAAAATTTATAAAATGTTTTTATACCCGATATCACCCTTGCTTGAGAAGCAGAGGAAAATCCAATTTTGGCAAACCATTCAATAAATTGTTGAAGTTGTTTGTAAGAAAATTTATCTGGTGTTTGATGTTCGTTAAAAAGCTCTGAATAATTTTCTAGTTTCTTTAAATCGTCTGCATAAGCTTCAATAGAATTAATGGATAAAGATCTTTCCAATTGTAAATATTGTTTAAATCTTGTGTAATATCCTGCCCATTGTCTCATTTACTTTTGTTTTTTTTAAGTTTTTATGTTTAAATTTATACAATGAAGATAGCTATTATTAATGGTCCAAATTTAAATTTATTAGGTAAGAGAGAACCAGATATTTATGGTAACACTTCTATGCATGATTATTTAATCTATTTAAAATCAAAATTTCCACAGTTTCAAATAGAATATTTTCAAAGTAATGTAGAAGGCGAATTAATTAATAAAATTCAAGAGATTGGGTTTTCCAATCATGGAATTATTATAAATGCAGGTGCTTATTCTCATACCTCTATAGCCATAGCCGATGCTATTGCTGCCATTAATACTCCAGTGGTTGAGGTACATATAAGTAACGTGTTTACTCGCGAAGATTTTAGGCAACATTCCTTTTTAACTAAATATACAAAAGGCTCTATAACAGGTTTTGGTTTACAAAGTTATGAACTCGCCCTTATTAGTTTTGATAATGTTAAGTAGTAATTCAAATATTAATTAATAAATAATAGTTTGTTTTTTATTTTTTGCACTTATTTATTGATTAATTTTGAGAGTGATTAATCGCTTTAATATTCGTGTATATGGTATATTAATAAATAATGGCCAGTTATTAGTTTCAGACGAATATATAAAAAAAAACAAAATCACTAAATTTCCTGGTGGTGGCTTGGAATTTGGAGAAGGACCTAAAGATTGTTTAATAAGAGAGTTTAGGGAGGAATTAAATTTATCTATTGAAGTAATAGAACATTTTTATACAACCGATTTTTATGTTACTTCCTCTTTTGATACTAATAGTCAAATAATTAGTATATATTATGTAGTTTGTCCAAATGAAAAAATGGATTTTAAGGTTAGCAACAGCCCACACAATTACGAAAATAAAGAAGGCGCTCAATCTTTAAGATGGATTAAATTATCAGAATTAAAAGATACTGATTTTTCTCTAATTATTGATAGAAAAGTAGGTGAAATGCTAATGAAAAGATAAATATAAATATAAAAATTACAATTTCATCTCTGATAGAAGGATCATTAATTTAATAATTAATCACCAAATTTTTGCTCTATTTTCTGGTTTAATATATTGTTTAGCATCTTCTTTAATATTAAAGGCCTCGTAAAACGGAGTAAAATTATATGCAGGGCCGTTAACTCTGTACATTTCAGGAGAATGAGGATCTGTATTTATTCTTGTTCTTAATGTTTCATCCCTATTTTTCATTCGCCAAACTTGAGCATATCCTAAAAAGAATCTTTGATTTGGAGTGAATCCATCAATTTTAGTTGTATCCCTACTTTGAGCTGTCATTTTAAAGGCATCAAAGGCAATTGCTAACCCCCCAATATCTGCAAGATTTTCTCCTAATGTTAACTCTCCATTTACATGAAGGGAATTAAGAACAGTAAATTTATTATATTGTGAAACAACGCCTCCAGTTTTAGATTTAAATTTTTCGTTATCTTCTTTTGTCCACCAGTTTTTCATATTTCCTTTTTCGTCGTATTGGCATCCTTGATCATCAAAACCATGTGTCATTTCATGGCCAATCACCATTCCTATTCCGCCATAATTAATGGCATCGTCGGCATTGGCGTCAAAAAAAGGAAATTGTAAAATTCCTGCAGGAAATACAATTTCATTGTTAGTTGGATTATAGTATGCATTTACTGTTGGAGCAGTCATTCCCCATTCCATTCTGTCTACCGGTTTTCCTATTTTAGCTAGCATAACATTCTGTTCATGTAAACTAACAGCTTTTGAATTTCCAAAAAAATCATTTCGATTGATTATTACGTCATCAAAGTTTTTCCAGACGGATGGATATCCAATCTTTTTTAAAAAGCTATTTAATTTTTTTGTGGCATTTAATTTTGTAACATCACTCATCCAATCTAAGTTTTGAATGCGAAGATTAAATGCTTTTTGCAAATTGTTTACCAATTCATCTATTTTTTTCTTAGCAGTGTCGTTAAAATGTTTTTTAACGTACAATTGGCCTAATAAATCACCTAAGCCATTATCAACAACTTTAACCATTTTTTTCCAACGTTTACTTTTAGTTTTTTGACCACTAAATATTTTTTCAAATTCAAAATTTGCATTTTGAAATTCCTTGCTTAATAAAGAAGCGTTTGAGGATAGATAATCAAATTTTAGTTTTGTTTTCCACTGATTTATAGGTTTTGAACTAATCAATTCACTTAATGATTTATAATATTCTGGCTGCCCAATAACTAAACTATCTGGTTTAATTTTTAATTCTTTAAAAAAATTAGACCAGTTCAAATTAGGAGATAAATTTTCGAGTTGTTTCACACTCATTTTATTATAATTTGACTGCGGATCTCTCAATGCAACTGCACCTCGATGAGATTTAGCAATTTCTGTTTCTAATAATAATAAATTATTAGATTGTTCAACTGCATTTTCTTTTTTCATTCCGACTAGAGTAAACAATTTTTCGGCATAAGTTAATAAGGCTTTTCTACAGATTTTACTTGAACTATCTTCTCGAGTATAATAATCTTTTTCAGGAAGCGATGTTCCTGTTTGATAAAGACAACCAATATTCATAGCGCTATTTTTTTCGTCGGCACTCACATAAAATCCAATTAAATAACCCTCTCCTTTAGAAAATGATTCTGTAATTAAATTTATAAAAGATTTATAATCAGTAATTGCATCAATTTTATTTAGCATTGGTTTTAGTGGCTCGGCGCCAATTTTTTCAATAGTAAGCGTATCCATGCCGCTAGCATAATAATCACCTACTTTTTGTTCAATACTTCCTTTTTCAGATTTATTGGTTGAGCTTTCTTCTAATATAGTTTTTAGTTTGTCTAAATTTTCTTGATATAATGTATAAAAACTTCCCCAACCACTTTGATCATCTGGAATTTTAGAGGATTTAAGCCAACCGCCATTAGCGAAATTGAAAAAATTATCTCCTGGTTTTGTTGATTGATCCATTCCAGTTGTATCAAAATAGGGGTGTTTGCCCATATCCTCGTTTTTTTCTTGTTTGCAAGAATTTAATAAAATTAGAAGAGTAAAAACAGAGATTATTTTAAGGTTCATATTATACGTTTTAAAAATAGTTGTAAAATTAAAAAAAATATATATTCATTCTTATTAGTCGATTTCAATTAAAGGTGGTTCGATAAATTCTTTTTTAATTTTACGATTACTAATAGATAATAATATTGCAGGAAGTAAAATTAAATTAGTGAATAATGAAATTAAAAGTGTTAACGATATTAATACACCAAGTGCAATTGTACCACCAAAAGTAGAGGCAGAGAATATAGAAAATCCACAAAATAAAATAATGGATGTATAAATCATACTTAAACCTGTTCCTTTTATTGTTTCAGAAATTGCTTTTGCTGCTGATTTCGCATGTTTTTTTAATTCTTGTCGATATTTTGATAAAAAATAAATCGTTCCGTCTGATGATATGCCAAAAGCAATACTAAAAATCAAAATAGTTGTAGGTTTAAATCTGATATCAAAAAAACCCATAATACCAGCTGTTATAATTAATGGAATTAAGCATGGTAATTTTGATAGTAAAATAATTCTTACCGATCTAAATAGAGCAATCCCAACAATAGCAATTAAAATTATTTCAATCATTAAACTTTCTAATAAATTTCTAAGAAGGTAATCGTTACTTTTTAAAAACACTAAACTATGTCCTGTTAAAACTACTTTATAATCTTTAGGATCAAAAATTGAATCAATTTTAGGTTTTATTTTTGCCAATACTTTTTTCATTTGTTTCGATCCAATATCAGATATTTGATAGCTAATTCTTGTAATTTGTTTGTTTGTGTCAATAAAAGATTGAATTTGATTACTCTTTCCCTTAAATGAATTTTGGTATTCTGACAAAGTTTTCAAATCAGTTATTCCTGGAAACTTAAAAAATTTTGAATCTCCACCTTTATAAGTTTGGTACGTAAATTTAATAAATTCAATAGCCGAAATTGGTTTTGAAAAAATTGAATCTTCAGAAAATATTTTTTGTAATAATTTTATCTTGTAAAGAGCTTTTGCATTATCTAAATACAATCCATTGCGTATTTTTGTATCTATGGCTATTTCAAAAGGCAATACTCCTCTAAAGTTTTTTTCAAAAAAATGTAAATCAGAATTAATTGGATCTTTAGAAGGAAGATCGTCTACTACAAAACCATTCAAATCAATTTTACTTAACCCCCAAAATGAAATTAAAGTGATTATTAATGTAAGAATATAAATAGTTTTTCTACGTTTTTGAACTATTAAATCAATTATTTCTAATATTTTATTTATTCTTTTTCCTTCTTGATGTTTTGTATGCTTTGTTTTTGGAGTTGGTAAGTAAAATAAAATAATTGGAATTAAAATTAAAGTAATTAAATAGGTAGTTAAAACACTTATTGCAGCTACTGTTCCAAATTCAACAAGCATAGAACTTTTTGTAAAATACAAAACACCAAAACCAATAGCTGTAGTTATATTTGCTAAAAATAAAGTAATACCAATGGTTTCGATACTATTCAAAATGGCTTTAATTTTATTGCCATGTATCATAAATTCACTTTGATACTTGTTAATAAGAAAGATACAATTTGGTAAACCTATTACCATTATCAGTGGAGGAATTAAACCCGATAATAAAGTTATTTTATAATCCAATAATTCCATTATACCAATTGACCAAATTACCCCTATAACAACTACTATTAATGAATAACATACGATAGTAAATGATCTAAAAAACAACCACAAAATAATTGAAGTCACTAAAATAGCTAGTGACAAAAATAATATCATTTCGTGCGATACTTTTTTCATTAATTGTGTTCGAATATAGGGCATACCCGAATAATGCATCTCTATTTTATTCCTTATACCATAGGCGTCCCCAATATCTTTTACCTCCTTTACAATATTTAATCGCTGTTTTGAATCGAGTGAATTTTTGTTAAATGTAATTGCGATTAAATTTGCTCCAGTTTCTCTATTGTAAATAATTCCTTCATAAAAAGGTAAGTTTAATATTTCACGCTTTAAGCTATCTAATTCATTTTGTGAACTTATTTGATTTTGAATTACAGGAATTAAACTAAAAGTTTGTAAACTATCGTTTTTCTTAAATGTAAATAAGTTAGTTAAAGACATAATGCCTTTAATACCCGAAATATTTTTTATTTTAGTATTTACCTCTGCCCAATCTTTAAATTTCTTATATTCAAAAAGATTTTTATCAGCAAATCCCATTACCATTACATTTCCGTCTTCCCCAAATTGATTTTTAAAATTTTGGTATGCGATAAATGCAGTGTCTGTATCTGGTAAAATTTTCAAGAATTGATATGATAATTCCATTTTATAGGCTTTAAAGCCCATAAATAGTGTAAGAAAAATGATAATAAATGTGAAAGATAATTTGTTTTTTAATAGTATGTTAGAGAATTTTTTCCACATAATGACATATCACTTTTTTAAATGCTGAATTCGCTTTTTTATCATTCCTCCTTTAGTATCTTTAATGCTATTCATAATTACAAAGGCAGAAGGATCAATTTTTTCGATTTCGGCATTTAATTTTGCGACTTCTAATCTTGTAATTACTGAATATAAAATATCAATATCGTCTTTTTTATTTCCGGTTTTACCATAACCTCTCGAGCCTTTATAAATAGTAACGCCTCTCCCTAAATTTTCTGTAATCATCAATCTGATTTTTTCGTTTTTAGCCGAAATAATCGTTACTCCAGTGTATTCTTCAATCCCTTCAATAATAAAATCAACGGTTCTCGAGGCGCAAAGATAAGCTAAAATTGAATATAAGGCCGTTTCAAGAGAAAGTAACCAAGCGGCAAATGAAAAAATAACTACATTAAATAATAAAATAATATCACCAATTGTTAAGCCAGTTTTTTTGCTTAAAGATATTGCCATTATTTCGGTCCCATCTATTACGCCACCACCTCTCATTGCAAGCCCAATCCCAACACCCATAAAAAAACCTCCAAAAACCGAAACTAATAATTTGTCGGCTGTTAAAATTGGAAAATCAAAAATTAATAAGCAAAGAGCTAACGCTATTATGCCAAACGATGTTTTAAATACAAAGTTTTTTCCTATTTGCCTATACCCAATTAAAATAAAAGGTATATTAAGAATGACAATTAAAATAGGTAAATTTATAGCGCATAACTTAGATAATAATAATGATATACCTGTTATACCCCCATCAATAAAATTATTTGGTAGTAAAAAACTTTTTAACCCAAAAGATGCCGAACTTATACCAATTAAAATTAAAAATACATTAATTGTTTCTCGTTTAAAAATAAGTTTAAATTCTAAGAATGCTTTTGCTTTCTCACGATTACTCTTAATTTCTTTTATTTGAGAATGTGAACTTTTATATTTTGTAAAATAATCTATTAGTTTAGTCATTTAAAAAAAGCAAATATTTATCAATTTTTTTAATAATTGATTTAAAGGTATCAGATTTATTTAAGCTACAAAAATGAAATAAATAATTTTATAATTATTTATATACTCAAATCAACAAAATAATATTCGTAAAAATAAAAATTTTAATATCATAGATTAAAACTTAAAATTTAAAAACAAAACAAGTAAATTAATTTTTAAAATCCATACAGTCATTATCAGTAATAAGAATTACATATAAAAATCTCTTAAATAATTTTGCAGAGTTCAGAACGAAAAAGTAATTTTAAAAAAAATTACAGCTATCAAAAATGAAAGAATGATTTATGTTAAAAAACATAACAGCTTTATCTTTAGTTATTTAAAAAATATTATTTTTTTTAATCTATAGTTTTTTCTGGTTATATTTGCATCCCATTTTTATTTAGGCAAAAATGAAAAATTTATAAATGTGTTTAACCTCTCAAATCTAGCCTTAAAGATTTGATACAATTAGAATCATTAAATGGCAGAAAACGCCCAATTAACCGGAATCCCGGATTTCGATTGGAATTCAATCGGAAAAAAACAAGATAATTATACCACTGAAGAAAAAGAAAAGTTAGATGAATTGTACAGTCAAAAATTAAGTACTATATCGGACCTTCAAATTATTGAGGGAGTCATTGTAGCTAAGAATAACCGCGAAGTGGTTGTAAATATTGGTTATAAATCTGATGGGGTTGTTGCTCTTTCGGAGTTTCGTTATAATCCTGATTTAAAAATTGGTGATAAAATCGAGGTGTTTATTGACCAATCTGAAAACCTTCAGGGTCAATTAGTCTTATCCCATAAAAAAGCTCGTGCAGGTAAAAGCTGGGATCGTGTTAATGATGCATTAAATAATAACGAAATCATTAAAGGTCTTGTTAAATGTCGCACTAAAGGTGGATTAATTGTAGATGTATTTGGAATAGAAGCATTTCTTCCGGGTTCCCAAATAGATGTTAAGCCAATACGTGATTACGACGTTTATGTTAATAAAACCATGGAATTTAAAGTGGTTAAAATTAATAACGAATTTAAAAACGTTGTTGTATCTCATAAAGCTTTAATCGAAGCTGAATTAGAAAGCCAAAAACGCGATATTATTTCCAAATTAGAAAAAGGTCAAGTTTTAGAGGGTACTGTTAAAAATATCACTTCATATGGTGTATTCATTGATTTAGGCGGTGTTGATGGATTAATTCATATTACCGATTTATCATGGGGTCGAATTAATCATCCGGAAGAAATAGTAAAATTAGATGATAAAATTCAAGTCGTTATTATTGAGTTTGATAATGAAAAGAAACGAATTGCTTTAGGCTTAAAACAATTAACTCCCCACCCTTGGGAGGCATTAAGTTCTGAAATAAAAGTAGGGGATAGAATTAAAGGTAAAGTAGTTGTGATAAACGATTATGGTGCATTTATTGAAATTGCTGCAGGAGTTGAAGGCTTAGTTCATGTAAGTGAAATGAGTTGGAGTCAACACTTAAGAAGTGCCCAAGAATTTGTTAAAATTGGACAAGAAATTGAATCACTGGTTCTAACATTAGATCGCGAAGAGCGTAAAATGAGTTTAGGTATGAAACAATTAACCCCTGATCCATGGAACATGATCATAGAAAAATACTCAAAAACATCCAAGCACTCAGGTATAGTTAGAAACTTTACCAATTTTGGTGTATTTGTTGAATTAGAGGAAGGTGTCGATGGTCTAGTTCATATATCTGATTTATCTTGGAGTAAGAAAATTAAGCACCCAAGTGAATTTTGTAAAGTAGGTGATAAAATTGATGTGGTAGTTTTAGAAATAGATGGTGAAAATAGACGTCTAAGTCTTGGTCATAAGCAAATGGAAGAAAATCCATGGGATATTTTTGAAACTATTTTTAATATAGATTCTATCCATAAAGGTACTCTTACTACTTTAAATGATAAAGGTGCAACTATTGGTTTACCTTATGGCGTTGAAGGGTTTTGCCCGTCTCGACACTTAAATAAAATTGATGGCACTTCTGCAAAAATTGAAGAGTCTTTAGATTTTAAAGTAATTGAATTTAGTAAGGATTCTAAGCGTATTATTGTTTCTCATGCTCGTATTCACGAAGAGGTAAAAGAAGAATTGAGAAAGACAGAAAGAGCCAATAAAAAAGCTGATTTTGATGAAAGTAAAAAAGCAGTTAAAAAAGTAAAAGATAATCAAGAAAAAACTACCTTAGGAGATATTTCTGTTTTATCTGACTTAAAAAATAAATTAGACAGTAAAAAATAATAACTTTTATATTAGTATTATTTTTATAAAAAAACTCCCAAAACGACGAGTTCGTTTAAAGGGCAACTAATAACCTCGTCAGGTTTTTAGTTTTTGAGAGCCATAACCCGCTTCTTTAAAAGGAAAGCGGGTTTTTGGTTTTTAGAATATTTTTATAAAAATTATATTTTAAATATTGTAAAAAAACTTTTAACGCATAATTCAGCCACGCAATAAAATAGAATTTATAGCGTTATTAATTTTAAACCATTTATTCAAATCAAATCGCCTATGATTAAAATATCTACCAACTTAATTGATTTTTCGAATACAAAAAACAAAAAAACATCATGTGTTTTTAAAGACTATTTTTTTGAACCTTCTCAAATTTCTTTGAAAAATATTCTAAATTTTAGTAAAAATTTAGATGTAATACCCTCAAAATTAGTTAAATGTATTGAGATTTTAAAAAGTTAAAAATTCAATATTTTTTCTTTAAAATGTTTATAAACAGATTGTTTTTTTATTAGTTTTTTACTCTTTTGTTAATACTCGAGTCAAAAAAAAAGACTTATAATTTTCAATTTATTTTGATTCGTTTTAATTTTATAAGCTATTAAAATTAAAAATTAAAATAATTCAACAAAAATGATTGTAAGTTAAAATTATTTTATTATCTTTGCCATCCTTTAAAAAGGAAATAAGCTGAAAACCAATAACATCAAGTAAAACAAAGGATATTAAATGCCCACAATACAGCAGTTAGTGAGAAAAGGTCGAACTAAACCGACCAATAAAAGTAAGTCAGCCGCTCTAGACTCTTGTCCTCAGCGCCGCGGTGTGTGTACAAAAGTTTACACAACTACACCAAAAAAACCTAACTCTGCTATGCGCAAAGTTGCTAAGGTTCGTTTAACAAACAAGCAGGAAATCATCGCCTATATTCCTGGTGAAGGACACAATCTTCAAGAACATTCAATTGTTTTGGTTCGTGGAGGTCGTGTTAAAGATCTACCTGGCGTGCGGTATCATATCGTTCGTGGAAGCCTTGATACAGGTGGCGTTGAAGGGCGAAAACAACAACGATCTAAGTATGGCACTAAACGTCCTAAATCAGGAGCTGCAGCTCCAGCTAAGAAAAAATAATTCTATTAAGATTTTATAAAATGAGAAAAGCAAGAGCAAAAAAAAGAGTGTTGTTACCTGATCCGATTTATAACGATACCATGGTAACACGTTTTTTAAATAATTTGATGTACGATGGTAAAAAAAATACTGCATCATCTATTTTTCATGATGCCATTGCCATCGTTGCGAAACGTACAAACGAAGATGGTTTAGAAGTATGGAAAAAAGCTTTAACTAATGTAACACCTCAAGTAGAGGTTCGTTCTCGTCGTGTTGGTGGTTCAACATTTCAAATTCCATCTGAAATTCGCCCCGATCGTAAGATTTCTATGGCAATGAAATGGTTAATTTCTTATTCTCGAAAACGTAACGAAAAATCAATGGCTCAAAAATTAGCTGGAGAAATTGTTGCGGCTTCCAAAGAAGAAGGCGCTTCTTTTAAAAAGAAAGAAGACATTCACAAAATGGCAGAAGCCAATAAAGCATTTTCACATTTTAGATTTTAACTAACCAAATGGACTTACGTTACACAAGAAATATTGGAATTGCTGCCCACATTGATGCAGGTAAAACTACTTGTACTGAAAGAATTTTATATTATACTGGTGTTAACCATAAAATTGGAGAGGTACACGATGGTGCGGCTACTATGGATTGGATGGCACAAGAACAAGAACGTGGTATCACCATAACCTCAGCAGCAACTACTTGTTTTTGGAAATATCGTAATAATAACTATAAAATAAATATTATTGATACCCCTGGTCACGTTGATTTTACTGTTGAAGTTAATCGTTCATTACGTGTATTAGATGGTTTAGTATTCTTATTTTCTGCTGTTGATGGTGTTGAACCTCAATCTGAAACAAATTGGCGTTTAGCTGATAATTATAATGTTACTCGTATCGGTTTCGTGAATAAAATGGACCGTCAGGGGGCTGATTTTCTTAAAGTGGTTAAGCAAACTCGCGATATTTTAGGCGGTAATGCAGTCCCTCTCCAGTTACCAATTGGTTCAGAAGAAAATTTTATTGGAGTTGTAGATTTAATAAATTTCCGTGGTATCGTTTGGAATGATGATGATAAAGGAATGACTTTCAAAGAAGTTCCAATTCCAGCTGATATGATAGAGGAGGCAGCGGTGTGGAGAGAAAAAATGTTAGAGGCAGTATCAGATTTTGATGATAACATCATGCAAAAGTTTTTTGATGCGCCCGATACAATTACTGAAAGAGAAGTGCTTGACGCATTGCGTAAAGCCTGTGTTGCAAATAAAATAGTTCCGATGGTTTGTGGAAGCGCTTTTAAAAATAAAGGTGTTCAAACAATGTTAGATTTAGTGATGGAGCTTATGCCATCTCCTTTAGACAAAAATCATATTACAGGAGTTAATCCTGATACAGAAAAAGAAGTTACTCGTAAGCCTGATGTTACCGAACCTTTTACAGCTTTGGCTTTTAAAATAGCAACCGATCCTTTTGTAGGTCGTTTGTGTTTTATTCGCGCTTATTCTGGTCGTTTAGATGCAGGTTCTTATGTGTTTAATACCCGTTCTGGTAATAAAGAACGTATTTCTCGTATTTTTCAAATGCATGCCAACAAACAAAATCCAGTTGAGTTTCTTGAGGCCGGAGATATTGGTGCAGTTGTAGGATTTAAAGATATTCGCACCGGAGACACTCTATGTGATGAAAAAAATCCAATTGTATTAGAAGCAATGAATTTTCCAGAGCCCGTAATTGCAATAGCTATTGAGCCTAAAACACAAGGAGATTTAGATCGACTGGGAGTAGGCTTAAATAAATTAGCTGAAGAAGATCCAACCTTTCGTGTAAAAACAGACGAAGATTCGGGGCAAACAATTATTTCTGGAATGGGCGAACTTCACTTAGAAATTATTGTAGATCGTTTAAAAAGAGAATTTAAAGTAGAGGTAAACCAAGGCGCCCCTCAAGTTGCTTACAAAGAAGCTATTTCAGGTACCATTAACCATCGTGAAGTATACAAAAAACAATCAGGTGGTCGTGGAAAATTTGCCGATATGAAAATTATTTTGGGTCCAGTTGATGCAGATTTTGATACATCAAAAACCGGAGGATTACAATTTGTTAACGAAATTACTGGTGGTAATATTCCACGTGAATTTATTCCTGCAGTTGAAAAAGGATTCAAAAACTCATTATCAAATGGTGTATTAGCCGGATATCCTCTTGTAGGATTAAAAGTTATACTTACTGATGGTTCTTATCACGCTGTCGACTCAGATGCTTTATCTTTTGAGATTTGTGCTCGTAGTGCATACCGCGAAGCATTACCCAAATGTAAACCTGTTTTATTAGAGCCTATCATGAAAGTTGAGGTTTTAACGCCTGAACAAAATATGGGGGATGTTGTAGGCGATTTAAACCGTCGCCGTGGCCAAATTGAAGGAATGGATTCTAAGGGAAATGCTCAAGTTATTAAAGCAAAAGTTCCTCTATCTGAAATGTTTGGTTATGTAACTCAGTTACGAACTTTAACTTCAGGTCGCGCCACTTCAACTATGGAATTTAGTCATTATAACGAAGCACCACTCAATATTGCTGCCGACGTAATTTCAAAAGCAAAAGGAAAAACAGAAAAAGTTTAAAAAATAAACCAAATAAATACGTTCTTTTAATATGAGCCAAAGAATTAGAATAAAATTAAAATCATACGATTTTAATTTAGTTGACAAGTCAGCTGAAAAAATTGTTAAAACTGTAAAAGCTTCAGGTGCAGTTGTAAATGGACCTATTCCTTTACCCACCAATAAAAGAATTTTTACAGTATTAAAATCTCCGCACGTTAATAAAAAAGCACGTGATCAGTTTCAATTGTGTGCCTATAAGCGTTTGTTAGATATTTATAGCTCATCCTCTAAAACAGTTGATGCCTTAATGAAGTTAGAATTACCAAGCGGTGTTGAAGTTGAAATTAAAGTATAGCTTTCAGTAATAATTAGATTAAAATTAAATATAAAGAGTAATAATTAAAATAAAATTAAAATGTCAGGTTTAATTGGTAAAAAAGTAGGAATGACGAGTTTCTTCGATGCCAATGGTAAATATTTACCATGCACAATTATAGAAGCAGGTCCTTGCGTAGTGACGCAAGTAAAAACCAATGAAAAAGACGGTTACACATCTATTCAATTGTCCTATGATGAAAAAAAGGAAAAAAATACAACTGGGGCAATGAAAGGTCATTTTGCAATTGCTAAAACAACACCAAAACGCAAAATTGTTGAATTCCGTAATTTTGAGGAAAGTAAAAACTTGGGTGAAGTCCTCACTGTAGATTTATTTGCAGAAGGAGAATTTGTAGATATTATTGGAACGAGTAAAGGTAAGGGCTTTCAAGGAGTTGTTAAACGATACGGATTCAGTGGAGTAGGGCATGCCAACAAATCTCATGGTCAACATGATCGCGAAAGAGCACCTGGTTCATTAGGCGCATCTTCAGATCCTTCTCGAGTTATGCCAGGGCATCGAATGGGTGGTAGAATGGGTGGTGATCGAAAGAAAGTTCAAAACTTAGTTATAGTTAAAATTATGCCTGAAAAAAATCTGATCCTTATAAAAGGTTCAGTGCCAGGTGCAAAAGGGTCTTACGTCTTAATAGAAAAGTAATTATGCAATTAGAGATATTAAATATAAGTGGAAAAAAAACAACTAAAAAAGCGGATTTATTAGATTCGATTTTTTCAGTAGAGCCAAATGATCATTGTATTTATCTTGATATAAAGCAATTTTTAGCTAATCAACGTCAAGGAACACATAAATCAAAAGAACGTGCAGAAATTTCGAGAACCACAAAAAAATTAAAAAAACAAAAAGGAACCGGTGGAGCTCGTGCTGGTTCAATGAAATCTCCATTATTTATCGGTGGAGGTCGTGCTTTTGGTCCCCGACCTCGCGATTATTCTTTTAAATTGAATAAAAAAGTAAAGGCTTTGGCTCGTATTTCAGCTTTAACTTATAAAGCAAAAGATAATGCAATCACAGTTTTAGAGGACTTCAATTTTGAAGCTCCAAAAACTAAAAATTACATTGATTTAATGAAAAATTTAAATCTTAGTGATAAAAAAACTCTTCTAGTATTAGGTGATTCAAATAAGAATGTATATTTGTCTTCCCGAAATATTCAGGGTGTTAAAGTTGTAAAGGCATCTGATTTAAATACTTATGATATTTTAAATGCAGAGACTTTAATTTTAGCAGAAAGTTCAGTAAAAGTTCTTGAAACAATCTTAAATAAGTAAAATGGATATTTTAATAAAGCCAATCATTACAGAAAAAATGACATCTCAAGCCGAAAAGCTTAATTGTTATGGTTTTGTAGTAGATAAGAGAGCCAATAAATTAGAAATAAAAGGAGCCATAGAAGCTATGTATGGAGTTAAAGTAGATTCGGTTAATACTCAACAATATGTTGGAAAAGTAAAAACAAGAAACACGACTCGTGGTGTTGCTGTTGGCAGAGTAAATCGAAACAAAAAAGCAATTGTAACCCTCAAAACAGGCGAAGTAATTGATTTTTATGCTAGTATATAATTTTTGTAAAACGAATTTAAAATGGGATTAAAAAAATATAGACCACTCACTCCAAGTTTAAGATACGCCTTAACTTCTGAGTTTGCCGAAATTACTGCCTCTGAACCAGAAAAAAGTTTAATTGTTAAAACAAATTACTCATCAGGCGGACGAAATAATTCAGGTAAAATGACAATGCGTTACATTGGTGGCGGTCATAAAAAAGTTATTCGTTCAATAGATTTTAAACGCGATAAAGATGGAATTGAAGCAACTGTAAAAACTGTGGAATATGATCCAAATCGTTCGGCTCGTATTGCCTTAATTTTTTACAAAGATGGAGAAAAACGTTATATTATTGCACCTCAAGGAATTAAAGTTGATCAAAAAATCATGTCAGGTAAAGGTGCTGCTCCAGAAATAGGAAACACATTATTTTTATCTGAAATCCCTCTAGGAACTATTATTCATAACATCGAATTACGACCTGGGCAAGGTGCTGTTTTAGCTCGAAGTGCAGGTGGATACGCTCAATTAACTGCTCGCGATGGAAAGTATGCAATTTTACGCATGCCATCTGGAGAAGTTCGTATGATTTTAATTACTTGTAAGGCTACCATTGGTGCGGTATCAAATCCTGATCATAATCAAGAAGTTTATGGTAAAGCAGGTCGCTCTCGTTGGTTAGGTGTTCGACCTCGTACTAGACCAGTTGCTATGAATCCTGTTGACCATCCTATGGGTGGTGGAGAAGGCCGTGCATCAGGTGGACAACCCCGCTCTCGTAAAGGTTTACCATCTAAAGGATTTAAAACACGTTACAAAGCAAAAGCATCAAATAAACATATTATTGAAAGAAGAAAAAAATAATAAATAACGTTTAATGGTTTCGGTTTACCGAAATTTCAAAACCAAAAAAAAAGAAAAATGTCAAGATCATTAAAAAAAGGGCCTTTTATCGATTTCAACCTTGAAGGAAAGGTTGAAAAGATGAATCAAAGCGGAAAAAAATCTGTAATTAAGACTTGGGCTCGTCGTTCAACAATTCCACCAGAATTTGTAGGGCATACATTTGCTGTGCATAATGGAGCCAAATTTATCCCGGTTTATATAACCGAGAACATGGTTGGTCACAAACTAGGAGAGTTTTCACCAACTCGAGTATTTAAAGGTCACGCTGGTCATAATAAAAAATAATTAGAAACCATGGGAAAAAGAAAAAGACTAGTTGCCGAAAAACGTAAAGAAGAGAATAAAAGTTCTTATTTTGCAAAATTAAATAATTGCCCCACCTCTCCTCGCAAAATGCGACAAGTTGCAGATTTAGTTAGAGGTATGGATGCATATACTGCTTTAAATGTGTTAAAGTTTAACACTAGAGAAGCATCTGGAAGGTTAGAAAAATTATTAAAATCTGCTATCGCCAATTACGAACAAAAAAGTCAACAACGTGCCGAGGAAGGTACATTGTTTGTTAAAGAAGTGATGGTTGATAGTGCCCTGATGGTTAAGCGCTTACGAACTGCCCCTCAAGGTCGCGGCTACCGTATAAGAAAACGTACAAATCATGTAACTTTAATTTTAGACACAAAAAATATTTAATAAGAAATGGGACAAAAAGTAAATCCAATTGGTATTAGGTTAGGAATCATTAAAGGATGGGATTCTAACTGGTTTGGTGGTAAAGACTTCGGAGACAAATTAATGGAAGATGATACAATCAGAAATTATGTTAAAGCTCGTCTTCCTAAAGGGAGCATTTCAAAGATTGTAATAGAAAGAACGCTAAAATTAGTTACAGTAACTATTAATACTGCCCGTCCTGGTATCATTATCGGTAAAGGTGGTAAAGAAGTAGATAAATTAAAAGAAGAACTAAAAAAACTAACTAAAAAAGAGATTCAAATTAATATATTTGAAATTAAAAGACCTGAATTAGATGCTCGTTTAGTTGCTGATAGTATTGCACGACAAGTTGAAGGACGTATTTCTTTCCGTCGCGCAGCAAAAATGTCAATGGCTTCTACTATGAGATTAGGTGCTGAAGGAATTAAAATCAAAGTATCGGGTCGTTTAGGGGGTGCAGAAATGGCACGTTCTGAAGGCTATAAAGAAGGAAGAACACCCTTGCATACTTTACGTGCAGATATTGATTACGCTGTAGCTGAAGCACATACGTCTTATGGTCGTATCGGAATTAAGGTATGGATTTGTCGCGGAGAAGTTTTTGGTAAGAGAGATTTATCCCCTAACTCAGGCTTATCCAAAGAAAAAGGTGTCAGTTCAGGTGGCGAAAGAAGAGACAATGATCGTCCAAAGTTTAGTGGAAAAAAAAGACTTAAAAGAGAAGATAAATAAAATTAGTATCAGATAAAAATTTAATTCATGTTACAACCAAAAAGATCAAAATATAGAAAATCACAAAAAATGAAAATGAAAGGCGATGCGAAGCGTGGCCATGAGTTAGCATTTGGTTCATTTGGAATTAAAGCAATGGATGAGTGTAGAATGACTGGTCGTCAAATTGAGGCTGCTCGTATTGCTATTACACGTTTTATGAAACGAGAAGGTCAGGTTTGGATTCGTGTTTTTCCGGATCGCCCTGTAACTTCAAAACCTGCTGAGGTTCGTATGGGTAAAGGAAAAGGCGCTCCTGAATATTGGATGGCTCCAGTAAAACGAGGTCGTATTTTGTTCGAAGCTGAAGGCGTGCCATTAGCTGTTGCTAGAGAGGCACTTCGATTAGCAGCTCAAAAATTACCAATTGTTACTAAATTCATAGTTCGCAGAGATTATGTTGAGTCGACCGTTCAGTAACTAATTGAAAATAAAAATATTATTAATTTTAATTAAACCGTTACTTTGATTAAATATTGATAAAAAATGTTCTAACAAAAGAACACAATTAAAACAAACTTAAAATGAAAAATAAAGATATAGTAAATTTACCCGATCAAGATCTTATTGAAAAGGTAAAAGATGAAAAGGCTGCTTTAAATAAAATCACTTTAAACCATGCTATTTCTCCTGTTGAAAATCCTTCTAAAATTCGCTTTAATCGCAGAAATATAGCACGCTTGTTAACAGAGGTTACAAAACGTAAAAATACTTCAAATAAATAATTGATAGAAATTTATGGAAATTGAAAGAAACTTAAGAAAAGAAAAAGTTGGTGTTGTTAAAAGTAACAAGATGGATAAAAGCATTGTTGTTTCTGTTATGCGTAAAGTAAAACACCCTAAATATGGTAAATTTCTTAAAAAAACAAGCACCTTCGTTGCTCACGATGAGAAAAACGAATGCAGTATTGGAGATACCGTAAAAATTGCTGAAACTCGCCCTTTAAGTAAAACAAAAAATTGGCGTTTAGTTGAAGTTGTTGAAAAAGTTAAATAAAATGAGAGTTAATCGATAATAAAAATTTAAAATGATACAAAACGAATCCAGATTAACCGTAGCTGATAATAGTGGTGCTAAAGAAGTACTTGTTATTCGTGTATTGGGTGGAACAAAAAAGCGTTATGCCTCCATTGGTGATAAAGTAGTAGTTACTATCAAGCATGCAATGCCAAGTGGTAATGCAAAAAAAGGTACAGTAAGTAAAGCTGTAATTGTAAGAACAAGAAAAGAAATAAGCAGACCAGATGGTTCTTACATTCGTTTTGATGATAACGCTGTAGTTTTATTAAATACAACTGATGAAATTCGAGGTACTCGTATTTTTGGACCAGTAGCTCGCGAATTACGCGATAAACAATTTATGAAAATAATTTCATTAGCACCAGAAGTGCTTTAAATACAAAAAGATAATAAACATGTCTAAGATAAAATTAAAAAAAGGCGACACCGTTAAAGTAATTTCTGGCGAATCAAAAGGTAAGCAAGGTAAAATCGTTACAATAGATCCAAAAAAATTGCGTGCTATTGTTGAGGGTGTAAATATGGTTAGTAAAAGTGAAAAACCAAATGCCAAAAATACCAATGGTGGTATTGTAAAAAAAGAAGGCTCAATCCACATTTCAAACTTAATGTTTTTAGAAGGTGGCAAAACTGTTCGCATAGGTCGTAAATTAAATGAGACAACTCAAAAAATTGAGCGCATCTCTTCAAAAACCAAGGAATCAATTAAATAATGGCAAAAACAACTTATCAACCTCGTTTAAAAGGTAAATATCTTAACGAAATCGTTTCGACTTTACAAAAACAATTTTTATACACTTCATCAATGCAAGTTCCAAAATTGCAAAAAATTTGTATCAACCAAGGTATAGGAGATGCTGTTTCTGATAAGAAATTAATAGAATCAGCAATAAAAGAAATGACTACAATTTCTGGTCAAAAAGCTGTGGCGACTTATTCTACAAAAGATATTTCTAATTTTAAACTACGAAAAGGTGTTGCAATTGGTGCTCGAGTTACTCTTCGTGGTGATAAAATGTACGAGTTTTTAGATCGTTTAATTGCATCAGCACTTCCACGTATTCGAGATTTTAAAGGTGTAAATGATAAAGGATTTGATGGTAGAGGAAACTATACTTTAGGAGTAACAGAACAAATTATTTTCCCTGAAATTGATATTGATAAAGTGAGTAAAATTGCTGGAATGGATATTACTTTTGTAACAACAGCTCCAACAGATAAAGAAGCTCATGCATTATTAACTGAATTTGGAATTCCGTTCAAAAAGAAACAATCATAAAAATGGCAAAAGAATCAATGAAGGCCCGCGAGGTCAAACGTAAAAGATTAGTTGAAAAGTATGCAGCTAAGCGAGAAGAGCTTAAAAAAGCGAACGATTCAGTAGGATTACAAAAATTACCGCGTAACTCATCAAAAATTCGCGTTCGTAATCGTTGTAATTTGACGGGTCGTCCTCGCGGATATATGCGTACATTTGGTGTAAGTCGTGTAACATTCCGAGAAATGGTTCTCTTTGGATTAATACCTGGCTTAACTAAAGCAAGTTGGTAGAAAATAAATGTTGTAGGTATTGCAAATATTTGTATATTTGCGACCTCAAAAATAAATAAATAATTGTTTAATATAATTATTCTGTTAATTCGGAATAACATATAAACTTAAAAAATGACAGATACAGTATCAGATTACTTAACCCGTGTAAGAAACGCGATAAAAGCAAACCATCGCGTTGTTGAAGTTCCGGCTTCCAATCTAAAAAAAGAAATTACAAAGATTCTTTTCGAAAAAGGTTATATTTTAAACTACAAGTTTGAAGAAACCGAAAATAAGCAAGGTTCAATAAAGATAGCCTTAAAGTATCATCCATTAACAAAAATACCTGCCATCCGTTCATTAGAGCGTATTTCTAGTCCAGGTTTACGTAAATATTCTGGGGTAGTTAAAATGCCTCGAGTATTAAATGGCTTAGGTATTGCAATTATTTCTACTTCTAAAGGAGTTATTACTGACAAAGAAGCTAAGAAATTAAATGTTGGGGGCGAAGTTTTATGTTATATTTCATAATTTAATAGGAGGAAAATTAGCATGTCACGTATAGGAAAATCCCCCATAGCATTACCAAAAGGAGTTGAGGTAAAGATTAATAACGGTTTAGTAACTGTTAAAGGTTCAAAAGGAGAATTAACTCAAAAAGTAGATTTAGATATTAACGTTTCTGTTCACGAAAACCAAATATTACTAACTCGCCCAACTGATCAAAAACGTCATAGATCACTTCATGGTTTATACCGTTCATTAATTGCTAATATGATAAAAGGGGTTAGCGAGGGTTTTAAAATAGAGCAAGAATTAGTTGGTGTTGGTTATCGTGCTTCAAATAGAGGACAAATGTTAGAATTATCTTTAGGATATTCACACAACATTTCTTTTGAATTGCCAAAAGAAATTAAAGTATCTACCACTGCTGAAAAAGGACAAAATCCTAAAATAGTAATGGAAAGTGCAGATAAGCAACTGATTGGTATGGTTGCTGCTAAAATAAGAAGCCTTCGTAAACCAGAGCCATACAAAGGTAAAGGTATTAAGTTTGTTGGCGAACAACTAAGAAGAAAAGCTGGTAAATCGGCCTCAAAAAAATAATTCAATAAAGTATTAATCATCTTTAAAAAAATTAAAAAGATGGCAGTAAGTAAACAAGATAGAAGAACAAAAATTAAATTTAAATTGCGTAAATCCATTAATGGAACATCGCAATCACCTCGCTTAAGTGTATACCGTAGTAATGCTGAAATATATGCTCAATTAATAGACGATAAAGGTGGAAAAACTTTATTAGCTGTTTGTTCTGCTGATAAGTCTATCCTTTCGAGTAAAGTCAATAAAATCGAAAAAGCAAAACTGGTTGGTAAATTACTAGCCGAAAAAGCAGTTGCAAACGGAATCACAAAAGTGGTTTTCGATCGTAATGGGTTTTTATATCATGGTCGTGTAAAATCGTTAGCCGAAGGTGCTCGCGAAGGGGGTTTAAAATTCTAAAATACTAATAGATGTCAAAAGAAGTAGTAAAACGCGTTAAATCAAGCGAAATAGAGTTAAAAGATAAATTAGTTGCTATTCAACGTGTAACCAAAGTAACAAAGGGCGGTCGCCATTTCAGTTTTTCTGCTATTGTTGTGGTTGGAAACGAAAAAGGTGTTATTGGTCAAGGCTTAGGTAAAGCAAATGAGGTAACTGATGCCATTACAAAAGGTATCGAAGATGCTAAAAAGAGTTTGGTTAAAGTGCCAGTATTAAATGGAACTGTTCCTCATGCTCAAGAAGGTAAATTTGGAGGAGCCCGTGTTTTTTTAAAGCCTGCTGCTCATGGAACAGGTGTTATTGCAGGTGGTGCTATGCGTGCAGTTTTAGAAAGTGTCGGTATTACTGATGTATTAGCAAAATCAAAAGGTTCCAGTAATCCTCATAATTTAGTAAAAGCTACTCTTGATGCCTTAATAAAGATGCGTGATCCTATTACTGTTGCTCAACAACGTGGAATTAAATTATCAAGAGTGTTTAATGGATAAAATTGAAACAATGGGAAAAGTAAAATTAACATTAATTAAAAGTACCGCCAAACGCAGTCCATCTCAAAAAGCAACTTTAATTGCTTTAGGTTTGGGAAAAACTCATAGTGCGGTGCAAAAAGAGGTTAATCCAGCAATAGAGGGTATGATTAACAGGGTAAAACATGTTTTAAAAGTTGAAAATATTTAATAGAACACAAAATGAATTTAAGTGAATTAAAACCTAAAAAAGGATCTGTAAAAACAAATTATCGACGTGGTCGTGGACAAGGTTCTGGTGGCGGTGGTACTGCTACTCGAGGTCATAAAGGAGCTCAATCGCGTTCTGGTCACTCTAAAAAAGTAGGTTTTGAAGGTGGTCAAATGCCCCTGCAACGTCGTGTTCCTAAATTTGGCTTTAAAAATATTAATAGAGTTAATCATCATGGTATTAATTTAGATAGCATTCAGCAATTATTAGATTCTACTAAAATAACCGAAATTAATTTTGATGTTTTAATCGAAAATGGTTTAGCTCACAAAGACGATTTAGTAAAAATTATGGGTCGTGGCGAATTAAAATCAAAAGTAGATATTAAAATACACGCCTTTACAGCTTCAGCTAAAAAAGCTGTTGAAGAAAAAGGTGGAACAATAACTAAGATAAACTAATATATGAAGCGTTTTATTGACACACTTCGAAATATTTGGACCATTGAGGAACTAAGACAAAGAATCATAGTCACTCTAGGCTTAGTTTTGATTTATCGCTTAGGGTCATATGTGGTTCTTCCGGGTGTTAATATTGATGCTTTAAATTCTGCTAACAATTCTAACGACAGCGGTGGTATTGTAGGATTAATAAATATGTTTGCTGGTGGAGCTTTTTTACGAGCTTCTATCTTCGGTTTAGGCATAATGCCATACATTACAGCATCTATTATTATTCAATTACTTGGTATGGCTGTACCTTATTTTCAAAAAATGCAAAGAGAAGGAGAAAGTGGTCGGAAAAAAATAAATCAATATACTCGTTTTTTAACAATTGCTGTAACTGCAGTTCAAGCACCAGGTTATATAGCTTCAATTAAATCATCTGCTCCTCAGGCATTTACAGATTTAAGTTCATTTTGGTGGGTTCAATCTATTTTTATATTAATAACTGGTACCATGTTTGTAATGTGGCTAGGCGAACGTATTACTGATAAAGGTTTAGGTAATGGCATTTCACTAATTATTATGATTGGTATTATTTCTCGTTTACCTTTTGCTTTTTTATCCGAAATAAAGTCCAGAACCGCTGGTAATGGTGGCTTGATTATTTTTTTAATAGAAATTGTTATTCTATTATTAGTTATTGTTTTTTCTATTTTATTGGTTCAGGGTACTCGAAGAATACCGGTACAATTTGCTAAAAAAATAGTTGGCAACAAACAATATGGTGGAGTTCGTCAATATATCCCTTTAAAAGTAAATGCTGCTGGTGTTATGCCAATCATTTTCGCTCAAGCAATTATGTTTATTCCTTCTGCAATATCAGGTTTTTCAGGTAATTCGGGTGGTGTTTTTTCTGAAAGATATGGCTTTTGGTATAATTTAATTTTTGCGATTATGATTATTTTATTTACTTATTTTTATACAGCAATCATGGTTAATCCCAATCAATTAGCCGATGATATGAAAAGGAATGGTGGTTTTATCCCTGGTATAAAGCCCGGTAAAAAAACTGCTGAATTTATAGATCAAGTGATGAGTAGAATTACTTTACCTGGTTCTATATTTTTAGCTGGTGTTGCCATTATGCCCGCTTTTGCACAAAAACTGGGAATAAATAGTGCTTTTGCTGATTTTTATGGGGGAACGTCTTTATTGATTTTAGTTGGTGTTGTTCTTGATACATTACAACAAGTTGAAACATATTTATTAAATAGACACTATGATGGTTTAATGAAAACAGGAAGAATAAAGGGTAGGGGTGCTAATTCAATGATGGTTCAACAGGGTTAATTTTAAAATGGCCAAACAATCAAATATTGAAATAGATGGAACAATTATTGAAGCATTAAGTAACGCAATGTTCAGAGCAGAGTTAGAAAATGGACATATTGTTACCGCGCATATTTCTGGTAAAATGCGAATGCACTACATCAAAATTTTACCAGGAGATAAAGTGAAATTAGAAATGAGTCCATACGATTTATCAAAGGCTAGGATTACTTTTAGATACAAATAAAAATTACAAAAATGAAAGTTAGAGCATCCATTAAAAAAAGAAGTGTCGATTGCAAAATTGTGCGACGCAAAGGAAAATTGTACGTAATCAATAAAAAAAACCCAAAGTTTAAACAAAGACAGAAATAAAATTCATCTTTGAAAATATTTTTAAAAATTTTATTTAATAAAAAATGGCACGTATAGCTGGTATAGATTTACCCAAAAACAAAAGAGGCGTAGTAGGTTTAACCTATATTTACGGAATTGGAAGCAGTAGAGCTGCTAAAATTTTGAGTGAAGCTGGAATTCACCATGACAAAAAAGTAAACGAGTGGTCAGATGATGAGCAAAATGCAATTCGTAATTTGATTAACAATAGTTTTAAAATTGAAGGTGCGCTCCGATCTGAAGTTCAATTAAACATTAAACGTTTAACCGATATTAATAGTTATAGAGGAATTCGCCACAGAAACAGTTTACCTGTTCGTGGTCAACGTTCTAAAACTAATGCTCGTACTCGTAAGGGTAAACGTAAAACAATTGCCAATAAAAAAATGGCTGCTAAATAATAATTAAAAATTAAGTTACAATACAAATGGCAAAACAACCCACAGCTGCAAACAACGCTAAAATAACTCAGCGCAAACGCACAGTAAAGGTAGAAGCAAATGGCGAAGCCCACATTAATGCTACTTTTAACAATATCATAATTTCATTAACTAATATTTCCGGACAAGTAATTTCTTGGAGTAGTGCAGGTAAAATGGGATTTAGAGGTTCTAAAAAAAACACTCCTTATGCCGCTCAAATGGCTGCTGCAGATTGCAGTAAGGTTGCTTTTGATGCTGGTTTACGAAAAGTTAAAGTTTACGTTAAAGGTCCAGGTGGCGGAAGAGAAAGTGCAATCAGAACAATCGCAACTTCTGGAATTGAAGTTTCTGAAATTATGGATATTACGCCAATGCCACATAATGGTTGTCGTCCACCTAAACGTCGTAGAGTATAATAAATAAAAAAAGCCGGTCTCGGATATCGAGATTTGGAGTTGATCATCTATAGGGTTTTCAACTTAAATAATAACTAAAAAAAATGATTATTTAAAATGGCAAGGTACACAGGTCCAAAATCAAAAATCGCTCGTAAATTCAGAGAACCAATATTTGGTCCTGATAAAGCGTTAGAAAAAAAGAACTATCCTCCTGGGCAACACGGAAACACAAAAAAACGTGCAAAACAATCTGAATACGCTATTCAGTTAATGGAAAAACAAAAAGCTAAATATACCTATGGTATTTTAGAAAAACAGTTTGCAAAAACTTTTGATAAAGCAGCTCGCTCTCATGGTATAACAGGCGAAGTGTTATTGCAATTAATCGAAAGCCGTTTAGATAATGTTGTATATCGTCTTGGAATCGCTCCTTCTCGAAGAGGCGCTCGTCAATTAGTATCTCATGCACACATTACAGTTAACGGTTTGGTTGTAAATATTGCATCTTTTACACTAAAACCAGGAGATGTTATTGCTGTGCGTGAAAAATCTAAATCGTTAGAAATTGTTTCAAACGCAGTTTCAGGAGCGGTAAATAAACATGCTTGGTTAGATTTTGATAAATCATCCTTAAGCGGTAAATTTCTTTCTCGCCCCGAGCGTTCTCAGATACCAGAAAACATAAAAGAACAATTAATAGTTGAATTGTACTCTAAATAATTAATTAAAAATTTTTATAAGAAAAAAAATATGGCAATTTTAAATTTCGTAAAACCTGATAAGGTTATCATGATTAACTCAAATGAAACTACTGGACAGTTTGAGTTTAGACCCCTCGAACCAGGATTTGGTATCACTATTGGAAACTCCCTCCGTCGTATTCTGCTATCATCTCTCGAAGGTTATGCAATTACCAGTTTAAGAATTGAAGGTGTTGATCATGAGTTTTCTACCATCAAAGGAGTTGTTGAAGATGTTACTGAAATAGTTTTAAATTTAAAACAAGTTCGTTTTAAAAAACAATTAGATAATCACGATAGCGAAAAAATTACGGTCCACTTTTCAGGTGCAGATAAATTTACTGCTGGCGATATTGCGAAATACGTGAATGGTTTTCAAATTTTAAATCCTGATTTAGTTATTTTTAATTGTGATTCTTCTGTTCGTTTAAAAATGGAATTAACCGTAGAACGTGGACGTGGTTACGTTCCTGCAGAAGAAAATAAAACTAATAGCGCACCAATTGGAACTATTTTTATCGATTCTATTTATACGCCTATCAAAAATGTAAAATATAATATCGAAAACTATCGTGTTGAGCAAAAAACCGACTACGAACGTTTAATTTTTGATATCATTACCGATGGATCAATTCATCCCAAAGATGCATTAAAAGAAGCTGCCAAGATTCTTATCTATCATTTTATGTTATTTTCTGATGAAAAAATCACTTTAGATACTGAAGAAAAACGTAATGATGAAGAATTTGATGAATCAAGCCTTCACATGCGTCAATTATTAAAAACCAAGTTAGTAGACATGGACTTATCTGTTCGTGCTTTAAATTGCCTGAAAGCTGCTGACGTTGAAACCCTTGGAGAATTAGTGTCGTTTAATAAAAATGATTTGTTGAAATTTAGAAATTTTGGTAAAAAATCATTAACCGAATTAGAAGATTTAGTTCAAGCCAAAACTTTACAATTTGGAATGAACGTGGCAAAATATAAATTAGATAAAGATTAATAAATATAAGTTTTTTCAGACAATATTTAAGGTCTTATCTTATTTTATTGAACATTGAAACTTAAATCAAAAAAAAATGAGACACGGAGATAAAATAAATAATTTAGGTAGAAAAACCGCACATCGTCATGCTTTGTTAATGAACTTAGCTTGTGCCTTAATTGAAAATAAACGAATTTTTACTACTCTTGCTAAAGCAAAAGCCCTACGCGTTTATGTTGAACCAATTATTACCAAAAGTAAAGATGATACAACTCATAGCCGCAGAACTGCATTTAGTTATTTAAAAAACAAAGATGTTGTGAGTACATTATTTAAAGATGTTGCAGTAAAAGTTGCAGAACGTAATGGTGGATACACCCGAATAATTAAAACTGGAAATCGACAAGGTGATGCAGCAGAAATGGCTATGATTGAATTAGTTGACTTTAACGAGATTTATAGTAACAATAAAAAATCTAATGATAAAACAACTAAGAAAACAACTCGTAGAAGCAGAGGTTCTAAATCAACAAAAATAGATAATTCTTCTATTGAAGAAGCTAAAGAAACAGAATAATTGTTTTAAATAATTTATCTAAACCCTTCTTGATTTTTCATGAAGGGTTTTTTTATTAATAAAATTTTAGATTATATTAGTAAAAATAGACATATTAAAAATCTTTATTTAATATATATCTAGTTATTATTTACTAAAAAAGAACAACATCAACAGATAGAAAATTTAAAGAATGAAATTGAAACATTGAAGAAGAAATAAAAAATGTTTCAAAAATAAATGACTAATTATTTTCTATTTATATCTATTTTAAGAGAAAATATATTAGAATAAAAACCAGTTGATTGATCACCAATATTGCTAATGGCATAATCTAAATTAAAAATTTTATATTTAAACCCAAGGCCAAAATTAGGTTGAGCTGTTGTAATATATAAGGTTGCACGATCGTTTAATTGTTTTTGAATATTGCTAATACCAGCTCTCAAAAAAATAAAATCTAAGTATCCAATTTCTAAGCCAAAATTAGGTTCTAAGCTCCAAATATTCGAACTTAAAACACTATTACGCTGACCATCAAAGCTGTTTATTAAATTTATTTCTTCCAAAATCGAGATTTTATTTTTCCATAAAAGTTGAGTTCGGGCGGCCCCAATAATTAATTTAGGAGTAGTTATTTCGATGGATTGATTGGGTATTTGATTTCCTGTTTGTGTAAAGGTTTCAATTTGTTTTTGACTTAAATTAAAATTCCATACATTAAAAGTACCAGTTACATCTCTGGCCGTTGCCGCCAATTGCCATTTTTTATAATTATAATTAGCGGCTATATCAATACCCAAGCCCCAAGCGCCTCCAAATTCGCCAATTTTACGTCTAATAATTTTAAAATTTCCGCCAAGAGTTAAACCTTTAATAAGGTTCAAATGCCTTGAATAACTAAATAATGCTGCAAAATCTATGGCGTTAAAAGTACTTATTCGATTATAATCTATGTTGCCATTGGCATCAACTAAATCTAAAGTATTAGGTATATTATCAACTCCAAATCTTAAAATAGATAAAGCAACTATACTATTACTATCTATTTTTTTAGAAATTCCTATAAAATCGTATTTGGCAATACCAGCAAAGTATTCTGCATGCATTAAAGCAACTTCGATATATGTTTTTTGTTTTAATAAATTTGCAGGATTCCAATAACCTGCATAAGCACCTTGGGAAGATACAATATTCGAATTACCCATACCCAGAGCTCGGGCACCTACACCAATATTTAAAAACTCGTTGCTGTATTTACGAGTTTGTGATTTAACACTAAAAAAGCAAATTAAAAATAGCAGTGCCGAAAAATTACGTATCATTTAATTTATAAATTTAAGACGAAAAATTGATTTTAAAGATTAAACGACGTTATTTATTTATTATTGTAGTTTATTTAATTTAAAATTTATATTATTTTTTTACGCAATTGTTTAATTAAACTATTATGTTTTTTTGCATTTAAAGTATTTATTTTACTTATTTTACTTGGCAAAGTAACTATGCGTTTTTTAGTTGGTTTTAATAGTTTATTTAAAAGTAAAATAAGTTTTAGCTGCACTTCTTTTTTATTTTGTAACTGAGTTCTGTATTTACTTGAACTAAGTTTTATTATAGATTGATTTTGTATACGAGCATATTTTTTAAGTATAATATTTTTTTGATTTAAATTCAAGGCTTCTGATTTAACAACATTAAATTCTAATTCAACTTTAGATTCAACTTTATTAACATTTTGACCACCTTTTCCGCCCGCCCTTGATGTGTAATAAATTAACTCATTTTTTTTGACGAATTCTATGGTTTTATCAGTTAACATTTTTAATTTAATAATCATTTTGAAATTACATAATATTTTCAATACATTATTCTATTTTTGATATGGTATGAAACATCTATTAGTTTTATTATGTTTAGTATTTAAAATTTCGTTTTCTCAGACTATTCAACTATGTAAGCTCAAATTTGATAGGTATTTGAATTTTAATGCAAGCCTTAATGATTTAGTCAAGTTTGATGAGGATGCTATTTATTTATTAGATAAAAATGGTTCCAAAGAATTTGCTATTTATAAGCATGAATTATATTACATAGCATCGGTACTTGAAAACACTAATGACGTATTTCAAAAAAATTTTTTTTTAAAAAAAGGAATTCAAAAATTTTCAAATCGTGAATGCGACAGTTTACATATTAATTTAAATATTCAAAAAAACATCACTATTAATAATTCTTTACCATTAAAGGGATTCAGAATCGCTATAGACCCCGGACATTTTGGTGCAAATTTAAAAGATGCAAAAATTGAATTTAAGTATATTTATTTTATAAAAGATAGTCTTAATATTAATGATTCGGTTAAGATATTTGAAAGCGAATTAAACTTTAATACTGCATTTATATTAAAAAAAATGCTTGAACAAAAAGGTGCTTCAGTATTTTTAACAAGAAATCAAAAAAATTTCACATCATTTAATTGTAACTATACAGATTGGATAAAAACTAATAAATTGAGAATTATTGATAGTTTAAAAAACGAAAATTTAATTAGTAACGATCATTATTTTAAATTAAAAAACTGTGATGAGCATGATTTTTTTTATGATTTTTTTCGTGATTTTGAATTATTACATCGTTCACAAGTTATTAATGAATTTAAACCACATTTAAGTATAATAATTCATTACAATGTTGACGAAAAAAACGATTTATGGTTAAAGCCATCAAAAAATAATTATACTATGGCTTTTATAGGAGGTGCTTTTGTTGCTGATAATTTTGATAAGATTGAAAATAAAATAAATTTTTTACGTTTACTTTGCACAAATCAATTATTTAAATCAGAAACTCTAGCAGGTTTAACTGTTATGAATTTTCATAAAAATTTAAAAATTCAAATTGCAGATAAAAATAGTGCTTTGTATTTAAAAGATAAATGTTTAACAACTAATTTACCTGGTGTTTTTTCTCGTAATTTACTCTTGTGCCGAACCGTTAATTCTCCATTAGTTTACGGCGAGAGTTTATATCAAGATAACGAATTTGAAATAACTGAATTGATGAAATCTGATAAAGAAATATTCGGATTAAAAACAAATTCTCGAGTTTTTTTGGTTGCTAAAAGTTATTTTGATGCAATTTCAACATATTTAAAAATTAAATGATTATTTAATTAGAATAGATTAAATTAAAAAAACTAAATTAATTAAGGTATATTCATGTATTTATGAGTTTGTAAACTAATCATCCATTTTGGATTTTTTTTTACATAATCAATTATTAATGGAATTAATTCTTTTTGCTTACTCCATTCAGGTTGAAGATAAAAATAACAGTTCGAATTTACTTTCTTTGATTGCTCTTCTGCCCAAATAAAATCATGTAAATTAAAAATTATCACTTTTAATTCATTTGCTTTTAAATAAATTTCAGGTAAGGGTATCATATTTTTTTTGGGTGATAAACAAATCCAATCCCAATCCCCACTTAATTGATACGCACCAGATGTTTCGATAAATGTTTTAATTAAATTTTCTTTTAATTGTTTACAAAGTAATTCTAAATTATAAATTAAGGGCTCACCTCCAGTAACAACAACACTTGTTGCTTTGTGATACAAAATATTATTAATAATTTGGTTTATTGAGGTAAGAGGATGTAAATTAGCATCCCAACTTTCTTTAACATCGCACCAATGACAGCCAATATCACAACCGCCAATTCTTATAAAATATGCAGCTTTACCAGTATTAAATCCTTCACCTTGAATGGTATAAAACTCCTCCATTAAAGGTAACAAAGTGCCATTGTCTAATAACACTTTATCTTTTGTATTAATACTATGTAATTTATAGCTCAATTATTACAAAGATAACCATCAAATTTTAGATTTTTTAGGTTTAACTTAACATTATTCTTGTTTTTTTATTTGTAATTTTGATTTATGAATATTGGTATGGTTTGCTTCCCAACTTATGGTGGAAGTGGAGTAGTTGCAACAGAGTTAGGTATAGCTTTAGCAAATAAAGGACATAAAGTTCATTTTATGTCATATAGCCAGCCTTTTCGTTTAAATTTGTTTAGCGAAAATTTATTTTATCATGAGTTTAACGTTAACGATTATCCACTTTTTGACTATCAACCTTATGAAAGTGTATTGGCTAGTAAAATTGTAGATGTGGCTATATATGAACAATTAGATGTTTTACATGTTCATTATGCAATACCTCATGCTTCGGTAGCTTATATGGCGCAGCAAATTTTAAAGTCTAAAAAAATTAAATTACCTTATGTTACTACCTTGCATGGAACAGATATTACTTTAGTAGGAAAAGATCCTGCCTTTGAACCAGTTATTCGTTTTTCTTTAAATCATAGTAATGCAATTACCTCAGTATCTCAAAGTTTAAAAAAAGATACTTTAAAAACATTTAAAATAGATAATCAAATTACAGTAATTCCTAATTTTATTAATATCAAAGAATATAATTTGCTTCGCGACGAGTCTATAAAAAGAAAATATGCACCAAATGGCGAAAAACTATTAGTACACATTAGTAATTTTAGAAAAGTAAAACGTGTAAAAGATCTAATTCATATATTCAACTTAATAAAAAATAAATTCTCGTCAAAATTAATTTTAGTTGGTGACGGGCCTGAAAAACCCTCAATCGAGTTACTTTGTCGTAAGCTTAATATAACTCACGATGTAGTTTTTTTAGGTAAAATAGCTGATCCAAAAGAAATTTTAAGTGTATCAGATTTATTTTTATTACCCTCTGAAACAGAAAGCTTCGGCTTATCGGCCTTAGAAGCAATGGCTATGAAAGTTCCTGTTATAAGTACTAATGGAGGTGGTTTGCCTGAAGTAAATATACACGGTAAAACAGGATTTTTAAGTGATTTGGGTAATGTAGACGAAATGGCAAAATATGCTATTAAAATTTTGAGCGATGAAAATTTGTTAAATCAATTTAGAGAAAATGCTTTTGATCAGGCAAAAAAGTTTGATATACATAAAATACTTCCACAATACGAAAAGTTATATAAGCAAATGATTAGTAAAGAATAAGTTTTAGCTTAATATATTGAAATGGTTAAAATAACAACTCATAACATCGAAATCTCAGTAGAATCTCGTTTTCACGCCCAACATAGTGTACCGGGCAAAAATCATTATTTTTTTATCTATTTTGTTACCATTTTAAATCATTCAGATTATTCGGTTCAATTAATAAAACGCCATTGGGATATATTTGATAGTAATGGCGAAAAACACACTGTAGATGGGGAAGGAGTAGTAGGTGAGATGCCAACTATAAAGCCCGGGAGTAAATTTAAATATAATAGTGGCTGTAATTTAAATAGCGAAATTGGATATATGAAAGGTTTTTATACCTTAAAAGATATTTTAACTGATAAACTTTTTGATGTTCAAATTCCAAAATTTGACTTAATTGTACCAGCAAAATTGAATTAACGTTTAATTTTATCTTTACAATATTTTTCTACTAATTTTAAAGCCATTTCATTTCCTAATCCATCAGCTTTTTCTAAATCATCGCAGGCGCCTTGTTTATCTTTGAGAGCCATTCTTATTGCTGCCCTATTTAAATATGCCGAAGAGTAATTAAATTTTAATTTTATCGAAATATCTAAATCTTTCAGTGCTGCAGAATAATTTTTTATCCCACCTCTTGCAACACCCCGATAACAATAGCTTACTGGATTTTTAGAATTAAAATTAATAGCTGCATCTAAATCATTAATAGCTCCAGAAAAATCGTTAATATTTATTTTTGCAGCTGCTCTTGAAATTAAATTTTCTTCATCAACCCCGATATTTTCAATATAAACATTCCAATCATTTACAGCTCCTTGAAAATCTTTTATTTCGAATTTGCTTTTTGCTCTGAGTTTATAGTTTAGATAATTTATTTTTTTTTCGTTAGAATTTTTTATAGCTTCACTTGTTTCGAATATAACATGATTATAATTTTTCATTTCAAATCTGATTTCAGCTTTCAATGTCATAACGTTTACATAAATGGGCTTTAAGTCTATTGCTGATTCACATGCTTCTAAAGCTTTTATATAATTTTTACCAATTAACATCAATCTTGCTCTATAATAGTATATTTCAGGATCGTCAATTTTATCCTCAACAGCAAGGTAAAGGGCAGTATCAAAAGCAATTTTGCATTCACTATATTTATTATTCAAATAATAATTTATGCCTTTTAATTTTTCGGTTTCATAGAAAAGTGGTTTTATTTTTGTTGCTTTTTCTAATTCTTTCTCTGCTCCATCATAATCTTTTAATTCAATTTTAATAAAAGCTTGTTTAATTATTGCTTCAAAAAAATCAGGATTTTTTTTAATGATTTTTTTTAATATTTTTGAAGCCTGTTCGTATTTGGATGAATCAATAAAAGTTAAAGCTTTACGGAATTCTTTTACATGTATAGGAATAGAGTCAGATTGAATTACTTGAGGGTATTGTTTCGTAAAATAAAATAAACAAATTAATATGTATACATATCTATTTTTAATAATTTTAAAGATTGTTTTTATTTTAAACATTAAATTTATTTATTATCTTTGAACAAATATAATATCTTATAATGTTATCAATAGAAATATTAATTTTAATAAGCTTTTTAGTTTTAACTATTTTTTTATCTTTTGTAACTGTTCAGCAGGGAACTATCACCATTACAACAATTTTTGGTAAGTTCAGCCGTATTTTGCGACCAGGTTTAAATTTTAAAATACCATTTATTGAAAAAGTATTTAAAAAAATATCTGTACAAAATCTTAGTTCAGAGTTAGGCTTTCAGGCAGTTACAATTGATCAAGCTAATGTTAATTTTACTGCTATGTTACTCTATTCAGTAATTAACAGCGACGAAGAAACCATTAAAAATGTTGCTTTTAAATTTATTGATGAACGTAATTTTATGCAAGCATTGGTTCGTTCGGTTGAAGGTTCAGTTAGAGCTTTTGTTGCTACAAAAAAACAATCAGAAGTCTTAATTTTAAGAAGAGACATTGTAGATGCTGTTAAAGATCAGCTGGATCAAGTGCTTGAAAATTGGGGCTATCACTTAATAGACTTGCAGTTAAATGACATTACTTTTGATGAAGAGGTTATGAGATCTATGGCAAAAGTAGTTGCAAGTAATAATTTAAAATCTGCTGCCGAAAATGAAGGTCAGGCACTATTAATAACAAGAACTAAAGCTGCAGAGGCCGAAGGTAATTTTATTAAAATTTCAGCACAAGCCGAAAAAGATGCTTCTCAATTAAAAGGTGAGGGAATTGCTTTGTTTAGAAAAGAAGTTGCAAAAGGAATGGCAGGTGCAGCTAAAGAAATGGAAGAAGCCCAATTAGATTCTTCTTTAATTTTATTTAGTATGTGGACCGAAGCGGTTAAAAATTTTGCTCAAGAAGGGAAAGGAAATGTTATATTTTTGGATGGTAGTGTTGAAGGTATGCAAAAAACCATGAAAGATATGATGGCATTAAATCAAATAAAAAATACATTATGAAAATACAATTATTAAATTTTGCTTTAAGTTTAGGTTTATTAATTCCAAGTTTAATTACTTCACAAGAAAAAATAATTCAGCCCTGCAACACTTATGCTGCAATGGAAGACTATTTTACTAAAAATCCAGAAGCAAAAGTAGCTTATGAAAAAACACAAATTAAAATGCAAAAAGAGTATGAGGATTTAATGGAAACAAAAGGCAATAGTAAATCTGCTGCTGTTCAATTTACAATTCCTGTCGTCTTTCATATTTTACATATTGGTGGTTCAGAAAATATTTCTGATGCAGTTTGTATCAATGCTATCGATAAAATTAATCTAGATTTCTCTGCGGGAGGCTCAGATTTTTCATCTATTTTTCCTCCTTTTCAGGCACTTTATGTTAATTCGGATATAAAATTCATGTTGGCAAAAAAAGATCCTTCTGGTAATTGTACAACAGGTATAAATCATATATATTCAACCAAAACAGATTGGAATCAGGCACTAACATCTAATTATACGGGTATTACTTGGAACCCATCCAAATATTTAAATGTAATTATTGTAAATCAGATTGTTCCTCAGAGTACTGTTACCGGTGGCGGTGTAATAATTGGTTATACGTATAAACCAGGAACTTGGGGAACCGGAGCTAGTGCAGATGCAATTGTTTACAGACACGATTATTTAAATAATTTTATTGACATAAGATTGTTAAGTCACGAAATTGGCCACTGGTTAAATTTAGCTCATACTTTTGGAAACACTAATAATCCTGGTGTTATATGTGGTTCTTTAAGTGGTGGTGATGGGGTAAGCGATACCCCTGATACAAAAGGTAACTTCAGCAGTTGTCCTGCAAGTTCTACAAATTCTGCCATAGTTTGTACCTCCAATCAAAACCCATATTATCAAAATGTTGAAAACATTATGGATTATTCAAGTTGTGCCAAAAATTTTACGCAAGGTCAAACTATTAAAATGCAGGCTGCATTGTCATCTGCTACTAGTGGTAGAAATAATTTGTGGTCAGCCCAAAATTTAATTAATACGGATGTAAATGGAAATGTACCTTGTAAACCTACTGCCGATTTTTTATCAATCAATAATTCTTATACAGTATGCTCGGGTGGTTCTTTAACTATGAAAGATTTTTCTTTCAATGGCATAATTTCATCATACCAATGGGCTGTAAATAATTCTGCAACTGTTATTTCACCTAATAATTCTATCACTAGTATTTCATTTTCTAATGTAGGAGTAACTAATGTTTCTTTAACTGTTGCTAATGCCCAGGGATCAACAACAAAGGTAAAAACAGTAACTGTATTAAATGGAATGGCAGCTATTAATGGATCTTATTTTGAGAGTTTTGAAGATGAAGGCTTACCTCAAGATTGGTTAATTGTAAACTCTTCAGCAGCCTCAACAACATGGGAACAAACAAATTCAGCAGCCTTTGATGGTGTAAGTTGCTATTATATTAATGGTCAACAGGCAGTTGTAAATGAGGTGGATATTTTACAAATGCCTATGATTAATGTTTTGAATAATCAAACTGATTCTTTGAAGTTTTCATATTCATACGCTCGAGGTTCTAATACTAATAATGATGTATTAAAAATACAAGTTTCAACTGATTGTGGAGGAACATGGTCGAATTTGACAACTTTATCTTCTTCACAATTAGCAGCTGGTTCGGGTGGTCTAAATCCTAATCCATTTTTTCCATCTATATCATCTGAATGGAAAACCTATAATATTTCTGAACATCCATTTTGGCCAAATTATATTAATTCTCAAAGTTTACTTGTTCGATTTAATTTTCAACAAGGATCTGCAGGGGTAAGAAATAACTTTTTTATTGATGCTGCCAGTTTTGGTGGTCAGGATGTAGGAATTAATCAATTGACTAAAAGTTTAAATTTAACATTATCTCCAAATCCAAGTAATTCGGAATCATATTTAAAATTTAATTTAAGCGAATCAAAATCAGTAAAGGTTAATGTTGTTGATGTTTTAGGTAAAAATATGCTTCCCGAAATAAATAACAATCTTTTTTCTGGTGAACAAATTATTACGATAAATAAGGATAATAAACTGACCAAAGGGCTTTATTTTATTAATCTTTCTATAAATGGAATAAAAATGCATAAAAAATTAGTTATAAATTAAATTAAATTTTTTTTATCAGAATCCCGTTTAGCTTTTCTAAACGGGATTTTTTTATAACTTTAATTAGAATGTTTGTATTTAAAACAATTCCATTTTTTAGAATTTTAATTCCATTTGTAGTTGGTGTTTTAGTGGCTATACATTTAAATACACCATGTATTGATTTTAAATGGTTTATTTTGATTGTAGTTATTTTGTTTACAGTTAAAATTTTCATTAAATCTAGTTTAGTTTCAAAGTTTTTATTGTTATTTATTATTGATATTTTTTTTATTTTTTTTGGTAATAATTTAGTTCATATTCAAACAACTAGCGAAAACCAAATGTATTATGGTAATTTGTTAGAATCAGATTCTATTATTCAATTTATTGCAGCAGTTAATGATTTACCCATTCAAAAAGATAAAACTATTAAATGCAATTTAACAGTATTAGCTGTTAAAAAAAATCGAGAATATAATAATGCTAAGGGAGATTTAATAGTTTATTTAAAAAAATCACTTAAAAATAAACAATTAAAAGCTGGTTCGACATTAGCCATTAAAGTTAAGTTAATGCCTGTATCAGAGCCTAAAAATCCATTTGAATATAATTATAAGCAATATCTTAATTATAAACAGGTTTATCATACTGCTTTTTTAGATTCATCAAATTATGAATATTTATTAATTCCTAATTCTAATTCATTTATTTGGCAATTAGGATTAAGATGTAAATTATATATTTTGAATTCTTTAGAACATAGTTTATTAAACAAAAATTCATATTCTATTTGTGCTGCATTACTTACTGGATATGATGATGAGATAGATAAATCTATTATGGAGGCATTTTCACATTCAGGTACTTTACATGTATTGTCTGTATCAGGTTTACATACAGGATTAATTTTTTTAGTATTAGGTTTTCTATTTGATTTAGTAGATCGAAAAAAAAAGTATAAACTAATAAAGTTTTTTTGGATTACATTTTTTTTATGGCTTTTTGCATTAATAACTGGTTTTTCAGCACCAGTATTGAGAGCAGTTATTATGTTTAATTTATTAGGTATTGGTAAAATTTATTTCAGAAGCGATTATCGTAATCAAGTTAATATACTTTTATTTTCAGCATTTATTTTACTTAGTTATAACCCTTATTTTATAATGGATATTGGCTTTTTATTAAGTTATTTTGCATTATTAGGCATTTTATATTATCAGTCAATTTTTAGTAATTGGTGGCAACCAAATTCAATTATTTTAAAAAATATATGGCAAAGTATTATCTCCTCATTTTCAGCTACAATAAGCACTCTACCGTTAACTTTATTAGCTTTTAAACAATTTCCGATTTGGTTTTTTATTTGCAATATTGTGGTTATTCCAGTTACTTTTATTGTTTTACTTCTAGCTTTTTTGGTCGTTATTCATATTCCATTTGCT
>SXGQ01196045.1_pt1 | contig 98045 bp, 79 predicted proteins | sample 3178371 | NCBI WGS metagenome assembly SXGQ01 (sample SAMN11356859, study PRJNA531348) | freshwater metagenome | isolation source: freshwater sample F1-20 | place: China: Fuxian Lake, Yuxi | collected 2017-12-25 | reverse complement strand
TCTTCTGATTTCCTCACCTGCAAGTTGTTGAGAGGCATAGGTCAAGGACTTCTTTTCACGTTTAATACCCAACGCAGTAACAACGACTTCATTTAAGTCAGTCGATTGCTCAGCCAAAGAAACGTTTACGATAGATTGAGAGGCGCTTACCGCGACTTCTTTGGATTCATATCCAATAGAAGAGACTTGTAACACAAAACCTCCATTAGGAGCTTTCAAACTAAATGTTCCATCAGCATTCGTGATGGTAGCTAGGTTACTAGCCTTAACCTTGATAGATGCAGATGCAACTACCTGATTATTGACACCGGTTACTTTACCGGTAACTTGTCTTGTCTGTGCAAATGTGGCAGAGAACATGCACATTGCACTACAAAAAATAAAAAGCATACTTTTCATGTGAAAAATGTTTGTTTTGATTAATTAGTATAATTTTTGAGAACAGTTTATTTTCAAAAAATAAACTACACTAATTAAAATTTGAGAAAATAATTTAGGGTAGGTTGTTTTAGGGTGAACAAAATCTGCTTTAAAAAAAAGAAAAATTAGTTTGTTGACCGCAAAACAATTTGGCGAATTTATGAAAAAAAAGTATTTATCAAATTTATACTCTTCATAAATTTGATAAATTCAACTAAATTAAATTAGAAAAGGTTTTATTCCAATTCAAATTTTTAAGTAAACATCCTGGAAACTAGCTCCTAGCAAATTAAAATAAACTTCAATATGGATCTCTATTCATTTAAAAGAGCTAGTATCTCACCAATTTTTGAATATCTAACGTAAAGATTATGCTAAAAATAAAATCATTGTGTGTATTTAAATTGGCCCTGACCATTTTAGTGATTTTTAACGCCTCGGGACAAACAATAGTCGAAATCAAGGGCAATCAATTTTATATTAATGGTAGTCCCACCTATCCAAATCGGTATTGGAAAAATTTAAAAATAGAGGGCTTGTTAATGAACTCTCGTATGGTTCAAGGCATTTTTGATGATTTAAATCCTGAAACCGCTCAGACATTTGCCTACCCTGACACAAAAAAGTGGGATGCTAAAAGAAATAATCAAGAATTTGTCTCGAATATGTCCCTTTGGCATTCATACGGATTAAACTGTTTTACGATTAATATGCAGGGGGGTAGCCCAACGGGCTATGGAAATTCGAAATGCATTAATTCAGGATTTAATCAAGATGGATCATTAAACGCTGACTACCTGGACCGTTTAGATAAAGTTTTGAAAGAAGCGGATCGATTAAAAATGGTGGTCATACTTGGATTATTCTATTTTGGCCAAGATCAATATTTACATGATGAAAAAGCCATTATAAACGCTACTAATCAAATGGTCGATTGGCTATTTAAAAAGAAATACCGAAATATACTCCTTGAGATTGCCAATGAAACGAGTGAAAATGGATCTTATAACCATCCAATTTTGTACCCAAACAGAATTCATGAACTCATTAATTTAGTCAAAGAGAAAAAAAAGAATGGATACCGTTATTTAGTAGGAACCAGTTTTCGCGGCCTTATTGTGCCAACCTACAATGTTGTAAAAACCTCTGATTTTGTATTAATTCATGGAAATGGAGGTTCAAAAACCGAACAAATTCAGGATTTAATTAACAAAACGATGGAAGTGGATGGTTTCCGTGTTATGCCCATCATCAACAATGAAGATGATCACTTCGATTTTGAAAAAGAGACCAATAACTTGACCACCTCATTAAAAAATTATGTTTCCTGGGGATATTTCGATTATCGCCTCCGCGGGGAAACCAACATAACCGAAGGCTACCAAACAGTCCCCGTAGATTGGGGTATTAATTCTCAAAGAAAAAAAGCATTTTTTGAAAAAATAAAGGAAATAACAGGCGGATTCCAGAAATAAATCAATCGCTTCGGCAACTATTCGATAGAAAATTCTTGTAGAAGAATAGAGATGCTTCAATGATTCAATCATCCCCATTGAACAAAAAAATTTCAATACATTCAATCCAATGTTTATTTAGTGAAAAATTAATTATTTTTTGTCCTCATCAAAAAATTTCAAAACTAATTCATAATTAACGAGTTATGTGATTGTACTTAAACAAAAAATACAAAAAAAATGAAATTAAAATCAATTACATTGACATTAATCGCTTTAATCGGCATGAGTTTTGCGTCAAACGCTCAAAAAACAGTAGTAGATATCGCGATCGGATCAGCAGATCATACTACTTTGGTTGCAGCTGTAAAGGCAGCAGGCTTAGTTGAGACATTACAAAGTGCAGGTCCTTTTACTGTTTTTGCACCTGTAAATGCAGCATTTGCTAAGTTACCTGCAGGAACTGTTGATTATTTATTGAAGCCTGAAAACAAGGCTACGCTGGCAAAAGTTCTTACTTACCACGTTATTTCGGGCACATTCGATGCTGCAACGGTCGTAAAAGCGATTACTGCTGCAAACGGATCTTTAGCATTGAAAACAGTTAGTGGAGGTACAGTAACAGCTTCGTTGAAAAACGGAAAAGTTATATTGACTGACGAAAAAGGAGGAACAGCTACGGTTGTTGCTACGGATTTGAAGGCAGGTAACGGAATCATCCATGTGATTGATTCAGTTGTACTTCCTAAATAATATTGGGGTTCATTTAATTTTTAAAGCCACAGATTTTCTGTGGCTTTAATTTTGTTAATTAAAGAATAAGCATCTATTTTTAACCTGTGTTTATTCAATTTAATGCTGTCATTTAATATTAAAATAACTCGTCATGTTTAAAAACTTTAAAGCCTCAGAAATTCTGATCATCGTTGTTGTCATCATCGTCATTTTTGTTAGTGAATACCTTTACTTGGTCGTCGGAGATAAGGACAAAGCCATTTTTATTGGTTTATGGCCGCCAACAATCCTTGGTTTATTGAATTTTATCAACTCTAAATCTAAGAAATAATGGATATGGATATTATTTTACTTACCGCGGTTATATCAACTTTATTTATCGTATTTATCATAGCCGTGTATAGAGAATTCTCCGTTATGGAGAATGAAACCTATGTATACCAAAAAGAATCTGGTCCTAGAGCCGGTTTAGTGAATTTTATAGGAAATCTTGCTTCAAACAAATCATTAACCTCTGAAGAAAAAAAGGTTATCTACAAAGCCATGCACCGCAATATTGCAGATATGGAATCAGATGGCGTTTATTTTGACACCTCGCTCAAGGATATCGTCCAAGATCAAATGGAGGTTTTAGAAAAAGATGAGCAAAAACCTGTGGCAAGAGCCAAGAAAACAGCCTCAAAAAAAAATGAGCAATAAAAAATGAATGGATTTTCAAAACCTCCTCTAATATGCTGTCTTTTTTAGCTAAAAATGACCAATTATTCGATCGCTTAGTAAACTCTAAGCGAGTTAGAATGGTGGAGCTTTTTATCTTAAGGCTCGCATTGCTCGCATTTGTTCTGCATTTAGGTATCATATTTTTAGCGAACAACGTACTATTTTTCAAGAACTTCCAGCACAGTTACCTGAAAGCTATCTATACGCCATTCAGTTTTATCCTATTTTATGAGGTTTTATTGTTGGTCATCATTATTCCAAAATCAATCTCTGAGTTTATTGGGAAGCAATTTGAAGTAATTACACTTATTACCCTTCGAAGCTTTTTTCATGACATTGCCGATTTAGATTTTGGCCAAGCACTCTCCATCCAAGATATTCATTTGCTAAGTCTCGTATATGACTTAATCGCATCACTTTTGATGCTTGCGGCAACGATGTTATATTACAAACTATACAAAAATTCGAAACGCTCCGATGCGATCAATGACATTCAACAATTTGTAGCCATCAAAAAAATCATGTCGTTTTTAATGATGATCATTTTGTTTATTTTAAGCTTTTCAAGCTTATCCAGTTGGCTGCAAGATTTGTTTACAGCCATGCAAACGAATCGAAATTACCCAAATCCCAATACAGTCTTTTACGGTGATTTTTTCACAGTCATGATATTTATCGATGTCTTTTTACTTATCGTTTCCTTCATGTATCACTTTTCATTTAATTTGATTTTTAGAAACGCAAGCTTTATCATCACGACAATCCTACTTCGGATGTCACTTACCGCTGAAAAACCTGTTAATTATTTTTTAATTTTTGTTGGTTTTGCCTTCTCTATTTTGGTGTATTATATAATCAATAATCGCAAAAGTTCGCAGACCTGACATTCCAATGACTATTAAAAATTTAGGTTTTTAGAATATTTAACTATTCAAGTAATATACTCCATCGGGCCAATTATTTTACGCCTAATAAATAAGTTTTAAATACATGTTAACATACAAATTCGTTACCTATATTTGAGTTTAATTAATGATTTTTCATACTTTAATAAGTAGATTTAAAAAGTCAGAAAACGGATTATTTTTTTTGGTAATTAATTTTATTGCATCCATATAATGAATATTAAGCTACACTTTTATTTTCGAGGATTCATTGGGTTATTCTTAATCATTCTTGCTCAGATGCAATCAGAGGCCCGTTTCTCAGCCTATCACATGACGGATTCTAGTTCGTTCAAACAATTCAAAGGATCTATTTTGGACAGTAAAACAAAGAATGAACTAATTTTTGCGAGTATCACCGTTTCCGGAACAACAATCTCGACCATTAGTAATAGTGAAGGAAAATTCTCCATTAAAATTCCAACAGAAAAGCAGAATTCAAGCCTTGTTATTTCATTTTTAGGATATAAAAACAAAGTGGTTCCAATCAAAGAATTAAAGCAAGAAAAAAATGTATTGTATTTGGAACCCAGCAATACGATCCTCGAAGAAGTAGTCGTAAAAGTGATGGATGCAAAAAATATATTTTTAGGGGTTTTAAATAGTCGATTACGAAACTATGGAAATGAACCCATTCAAATGACTGGTTTTTATCGAGAGACCATTCGAAAACGGCGTTCCTATGTCTCCCTTTCTGAATCCATCGTTAATATTCAAAAGCAGCCCTTTTCAGTAAGTTCACAAGACGAAATCAATCTATTCAAGGGTAGAAAAAATGCAGATTACGCCAAATTAGATACGGTCAATTTCAAACTACAAGGAGGTCCTTATTCCTCTTTATTCATTGATTTAGTTAAATATCCCAATTTTTTATTTTCAGATAAGGCATTCGAATTATATGATTTTAGTTTAGAGGAAATTACCCAAATAAATGACAACCAAGTGTTGGTTTTAGCTTTCAAACAAAAGCCAACAAACGAAGATCCGCTCTACTATGGAAAAATGTACATCGACGCAAAAAGTTTTGCTGTTATAAGCGCTACATTCCAACTTAATGTAGAAGACAAAATTAAGTCAGGGCTTCAATTTACGCGAAAAAAACCTGTTGGCGTTAACATTTATCCTACCGAAGTCCGCTATCAAATCAACTACCGACAACAAAATGGCCAATGGATTTATGCCTATTCCCGCGGGGATTTAACGTTTAAATTAAATTGGGACAGAAAGATATTCAACACGATCTATAGTAGCACGTTTGAAATGGCCGTCACCGATTGGAAAAAACAAGACATCAAAGAGAATCAAAATACTCAAAAACTAACCTCGAATGTAATTATGTCAGACAAAGTTTTAAGTTTAGGTGACCCAGATTTTTGGGGAGAATATAATATCATAGAACCTGAAAAATCCATTGAGACGGCCATCCGAAAAATTCAAAGAAAAGCACTGAATGAGCTTTCAAACGATTAAATGATAGTTTTAAAGAGCAGCAATCAACTCGTAAAATTTTATTTAAGGATCCGATAATTTTATAGTGGACAGGGCGCCTGTCTGGTTTTTATTCCTATTTTTATAAAATTATCCACAAACCATGCAGAAATTATTTAAACTTATTTTGCTGTTTTTCTCCTTTACAAGCCTAGCTAAAACCTATGATCCATATAAGATACAAGCGGAAAGAGTGATCATCCACCGCGATGAATGGGGAATTCCACATATATACGGGAAGACCGATGCAGATGCTGTATTTGGACTGATGTTTGCACAATGTGAGGATGATTTTGCCCGAGTAGAAATGAATTACATTGAAAAATTGGGTCGAATGTCTGAGGTCAAAGGAGAAAATGAGTTGGCCTATGATCTATATATCAAATTGATCATTGACGCAAATGAGGCCAAAGAAGAATACAAAACAAGCCCTCTTTGGTTTAAAAAACTGTTGAATGCCTATGCAGACGGGATCAATTACTTTTTAAAGACGCATCCTGAAATTAAACCGAGGTTAATCACCCATTTTGAGCCTTGGTTTCCTTTATTATGGACTGATGGTTCCATTGGCGCTATATCAACAGGCGACATAACGGAAAAAGAAACGGCCCTTTTTTATGGTTTGCCAAAGCAAACGGCCCAAGTAAAATACCAAAACCCAGATGAAAAATTAACTGGTTCAAATGGTTTTGCGGTGGGACCTTCTCTTTCGTCCACGGGGAATTCACTCTTGTACATTAACCCGCACGTAACTTTTTATTTTAGACCTGAGGTACATGTAAATAGCGAAGAAGGGTTGTCTGTGTACGGAGCCGTAACTTGGGGGCAATTCTTTGTCTATCAAGGATTTAATGCTTTTAATGGGTGGATGCATACCTCATCCCAAGTAGATGTGGCAGATGCGTATTATGAAACGACCCGAAATAAGCAAGGAACCATGGAATACCTCTTAGACGGAAATTGGATTCCTTTTAAGACGAAATGGATTTCAGTCGGCACGCGTAGAATCAAAACTTATTACAATCACCGAGGTCCCATTTTAGCCGCTAGAAATGGAAAATGGATTTCCGTTCGTTCATATAATCGGGCCAGAAAAAGTCTGATTCAAAGTTGGCTCAGAACGAAATCAACCGGTTTTGCCGACTTTAAGCGCATCATGGAATTGCGTGCAAATACCTCCAATAACACCGTTTATGCGGACAATAAAGGAAACATAGCTTATTGGCATGGGAATTTTGTACCTCGGAGAGTGCCCTCTCTCGATTGGGGCCTACCCCAAGATGGATCTGCCTCCAAGAATGATTGGAAAGGAATTCACCCTTTGGAAGAAATCGTGCACAGCTATAATCCCAAAACGGCTTGGATTCAAAACTGCAACTCAACCCCCTTTACTGTTTCCGGTGCATCTAGCCCAAAAAGAGCCAATTACCCAGCCTACATGGCACCTGATGGGGAAAATTTTCGCGATCGCAATGCGGTTCGTTTATTTTCTAAAACCAATAAATTAGACTTAACGTCTTTAATCAATCTAGGGTATGACCGACGGTTAATGGCTTTTGAGGTATTAATTCCATCCCTTGTACAAGCGGCTTCCCAGGAGTTGGATTTGACTGAGGTCGTGAAAGAATTAAAAAATTGGGATTTCAATGCCTCCACATCTTCCATAGCTCAAACATTAGCCGTTCGCTGGGGTCAAAAAATCATGCCTAAAATACCCAAAACCAAACTATTTGGAGGTGAGACGGATGTTGTTCAAGACATTGAAAAATATGCGCGCTCAGGTTCAAAGCAGGAAATGGTCCAAGCCCTTAGAGAAGTGATGGCTGACTTACAAAAGGATTTTGGAACATGGCGATTGGCTTGGGGCGAATTGAATCGTTTCCAACGGATTGCTAACCAAGATATCAATCAAATGGATGATGAAAAGCCGAGTATTGCAGTGCCCTTTACTTCCTCTGCCTGGGGCCAGCTTCCCTCCTACACAAGTCGCTCGATTCAAGGATCGAAAAAATGGTATGGCGTCAATGGAAATAGTTTTATTGCTGCCGTGGAATTTGGCCCTAAAATAAAAGCCTATTCATTGTTGGCAGGTGGTGAAAATGGAAATCCTAGTTCCCCTCATTTTTTCGATCAAGGCCAAATGTATGCGGAAGGAAAATTCAAGGAGGTATATTTTTATCGATCCGATGTATTGAAACATACGGTCACCTCCTATCATCCCTAACTTCTAAAGTTTAATTTTCTTAAGAAGCTATATGCTTAACTCATTTAGAGGAAATTGCAATCCAAGAATGTATCGCATCGACATATTTTTGGCAATCACTTTCCAACATTAAATCATGGGATCCCCCTTCCAATAAGGAAAGATCAGCTCCATATTTTTTAGCCGTTTGTTCAAATTCGCTGACGGAAATTAGTTGGTCCTCAGTCCCCCCCATCACTAGCATGGGCATTCGTTTCTCCAATCGGCCGATAGGGATTAGCAATTGCAGATAGGCCCAAAAAGATTCCGAGCACATATTATTGGCATAGTGCTCAGACCTAGTATTTGACGAAAACATCAAAGGAGGATATCTTTTAAAAACACCCAATAAATTCGCTTGAAACAAGTATTTGAGTGCGCCGGGATGATTGATTAATACACGAAGACTAGGCAAAAGCACCCCTAATGGCGGAACAGATGACATTAATATTGCTTTTTTACATCTTCCTTTGGACAAATATTTTTGTAGGATCATCCCTCCCATCGAATGGCCGATAATGATGGGATCTTCCTCCAATCTATCTACAATGTCTGCAAGTGCATTCACGTAATCATCCAGTGAAAAATGAATCGCTTTTGTGCTTCCTAGTTCAGTATGTCCTGGAAGATCAAAGGCGATGCAATGATATCCTAACTGCTCAAAATAAGGAATAAAAAACTCCTCCCAGCACCATGCACCATGACACATTCCATGAACAAAAACGATTGTTTCTTTCATCAAACAGGCGATTTACTTACATGATTTTTAGGCAAGTGTTTTTTGAGTTGTTTGATGAATATGTGAAAATCAACGGTTATCGTATGCCGCGGCGTTTTGATTTGATTTAAATGGGGATGAGTAACTTCTCTTTGACATAACTCGGCAATATTTTCAGGGCGTTTCCAAAGGCCCTTGATGGCTCTTGCGGCAATTTTACTCTGTAATTCCGCGGCAGGCCAAATGCATCCCAATGGCTGAAACATCCCCACAAAAAAGAGATTTTCATATTTTTCATGCAGCATTTTTAAGTAAAGAGGAACATCCCCTTCACTATAATTTAAAAAGTCTTTTCTGAAAAAAGGATGCTCCAAAATATATCCGGTGCATGCGATGATGGTATCAAATTCCTCCACGGATCCATCCTTAAACTGTACATTTTTGCCATCAAAGCGGTCAATGTCAACTTTAGGGAATACTTTCCCATGCCTTATTTTATACAAAAGCTCTTCGTTGATCGTCGGATGAGTTCCTGTAATCGCATGCTCAGGTTCAGGCAAGCCATAATTTTTGTTGGATCCAGAAAAAATCTTGACCGATAATTCAGATAAGAAAAACTTTAAACCCGTAGGTAAAAAAGCAAAGCGTGAAGCCACGATATCACTCGGTTTTCCAAATAAAAATTTAGGGACGATTCGGTATCCTCGGCGCCAACTAATCATCGTTTTGCTACTGACCCGACTTGTTTCTACCGCTACATCGCAGGCTGAATTTCCACCTCCAATGACTAAAATTCGCTGTCCTGCGAACGGCTTCGCATGCTTGAATTCATGTGAGTGCATGAATTTACCGGTGAAATTACCGGGATATTGAGGTAGTCTAGGTTTCCAATGATGGCCATTACAAACCACTAGATGTGAAAATATCTCTGTCTTTTCAGTGCCCCCATTGATCGTTTTGACCACCCATTGGTTTGAATGGTCTAGTTCACAAGATTGAACGAGTGTATTAAACTCGATACGCGGATATAAATTAAATTTCACTGCATAAGCCTGAAAATAACACCTCAATTGGTCATGAGAAGGATAATCGGGGATACCCGTTTCGAACTCATCAAAGGTGAAATCTTCGTATTGTGAAAGTGTTTTTGAACTGATGATGTGGGTAGTTTCAAATACACTTGAATGGCCTATGTTTTCATTGTATATCCAATTACCCCCAACATCCGAATTAAAATCATAACACACGACATCTAAGCCTTGGTCGACTATATTTTTTAGAGCGGTAATTCCGGATGGCCCAGCACCTATCACACAAACTTTCATAGAGAATGATTCATTTTTACTACCTAGCTTTAAATAGGCTTTAGCGTTTTTTTAACAAATTAATGGTTTATTGAAAACTTTACAAGCCTTCCTAAAAATTCGATATAAAACTTTTCCTTCAATACCCAAAGCTTATTAATCACGCGGCCTAAGGAATGCATTTTAGGTAGATTCTCAATGTCCTCATGACCATAAGACTCCAAAAAACAACTCATTAAATTTGTTGTCGATCTGAATTGCTAGTCTATTCATCTGATCTTTCGCCATGCCAATGCTAAAATGAATGGTAAGTAGCATGATTGATATCGTTTTTCGAAGTTGACACATCCGTTAATTTAAATGTTTTGAAAAAGCTCATCATGAACCTAATTGGATGATTTATAAGAAGTCCGGTTTTTAGATTTATTTGAGAAATCGCCGATGGCCATTTTCAAAACTTCTCCATAACCTAATTGCCCCTTTACAAGCACCTCATTATTTATTTTTTGTATATCTTCTTCCTTAGTCCGATTGTAGCGAATTGGAGGATTTCCGTCTTGGCAGAATAAAAAATTACCTTCAACTATATTTTTAGTGGCTTTATGAAAACGAATGGGTGATTTTGCAATGTTATAAATTAAATTATTTTCTACACGAACATCCGTAATTCCTTCATCTAAAAACATACCATTACTTTCTGCACTTCCCGCATTTTTTTTAACATCATGAATATGATTATTTTTAAGAATACTTTTAGGCTGAAGGCCTAACATATAGATTCCGCCTCCATCACTCAACGAGTTCATGATGTGATGAATGTGATTCCCATCGATGATATTTTCCTGACAAGGAGTGGTTTCGGTACTCCACATCCATCCTATCGAAATGCCGGTATAGGGGAGATTATAAATTTCATTGTTTTTAATCGTTGTTTTTGAAGTTAATCCAGCCCAAATACCTACCGCACAAAAATATTGACTCCCACAATTTTTGATTATACATTGCTCAATTCTATTGTCTGAGGCCACTTGTTCAGGTGCACTTTTATACCAATTAGTGCCATTTTTCTGACGATCCTGACCCTCACCGATCATAATGCCATTGCCAGAAATATCATCAAATAGCGAATTTGAAACAACAGATTGGCGACAACCAGCACCCAACCAAAGGCCATTTCCACCTAAATTCTTAAAATTACAATTTGAGAAAACAAGTCGATCACTCCATGTAGCAGTTACAGCTGCTGGAATTACGTTCCATTCTTGCGAATTATTCCTAGGGTCAAAAAAAGTAGCTTGTAAACCAGAATATCCAGTAGTAGGAATATTCCATTTAGCATATTGAAACGTTATACCATCAAACTGAATATTCTGGATTCGCTTTTCCTCTTTTCCTAACAAAGAAACTAATCCTTCTGAAACAGGTGTGACAATATTTAGAGTCGCCGGATTTTTCGATTTAGGCAATTTGATAACTATTTTTTTTGAATCAGGTAAATAGGCCCATTCAAAATCTACATCAATAAATTCCATTGAATTTTCTAAAAAATAACGAGGGTGAGGTTCCCAATTATCAATGGTAAAAAAACTAAGATTTTTAGCTCCGATTTGATCAACAGCAATTAATTGGCCCGCCTCCACATTTATTTCTTTCACCCCAATCCTAGTGATGGACCAATCATGCATAAACACTAATTCTACATGTTGAGATTTAGAAGGAATTGGGAAATCTCCTTTTTCAAAATAAAAATTGGTCCGTTTATCCTCCCCCGCTTTTTTAACTCTCAAAAAGTCATTGTTGGGAAATCTTGCACGCGTGGCTCTTTTCCCATTCACAAATAACTCACGAACTCCTTGAATACCTATATTAGGCAAATTGCACTCCCACAGTCCATCTTTTCTTTTTGACCAATTGGAAATTTGAAGACCTCCAGAAATAATCGGTTTAGATCCTGGTAATGCTTTAAATAATAATGAAGCATGGTTAAGCGTAGATTCAAAAGGCTCGAAGACCATTGGTTCAGTTATGGAATATATACCATCGGATAACCAAACCGTCAGTTTTTCATCTTTATTTGATTGCAAATATTGATAAGCCATTTGCTTAGCCATTAAAATACTTTGAATGGGTTTTTCACGAGTACCTGGAAATTGATTATTGCCTTTTGGCGAGACATAAATGTCCCTAGAAAAAGCGCCAAAGAGTATAAGTACATTCAAAAAACAACCTATCAGTATCTGTTTCATGTCCATTTTATTTCGTTTATTAATAAAGGCTTTATATTAATGAATAAAAATAACAAAACATCCAATTTGATCATAAATTGGATGTTTTGTTAGGCACAAAGAAAGATGATAAACGAATAAAATTGAAAGTGAAAAATTACCAAGGTTTACCAGTGCCTTGAAGCAACCAAGGTTTTGCCCATTGATTGTTTTTCCCTCTACTTCCTCCAAAGGTAACTTGAAGTTTATCTACTGCTTTATTTACCTCTGTAGCATTGAAATTTATTTCATTATTTCCGTAGGTAAAACGTACCGCAACTACAGGTTCAGGAGAAGCTGGCCCTGTTTTTAGTTGGGGAAATCCAGTTCTTCTATAATCAAACCAAGCTTCTGCCGCATTAGTCCACGATGAAATCCATTTTTGCTCAATAATTTGTTTTTGAGTACCTGCATAAGCCACATCTGGGTTTAAAATAAATGAGGCATACCGACTTCCAACACCCCATGTATCCAAGGAAAGTTTAACGGCCTGCTCATAATTTGATTTAGCTTGACCAGCGGCCCAACCATTTAGTGCTGCTTCAGCTAAGATAAACTGTACTTCTGACGCTGAAATTATTCTCGCCTTTAAAAGTCCACCTGATTTACCTCGATACACATCTGCTAGTTGAGAAACATGTTGATTTTCTAATTGTTGTCCAGGTGTTGGATTTAAATTATACTCACTTGGTTCCATCAAAGCTGTAGGCACACCTACGAATCTAGATGTATCCAATGTCCTACCTAAAATTTTTGGATTATAGTGTCTAGTAAACTTTGCTCCAGATCCTATTTCGGTTAAATAACGAACGTCTGAAAAGGACCTAGTACCCGTTTGAAGGACTCCATTTTTTCTAATGAAGGGATCAACTGCAACGGTAAGCGAATTGTCCTCTACCCATTTACAATGGACAGGACGAAACCAAATTTCTAAGCGCGGATCTTTATCCTTAATTAGTTTATTCAAAAGAGTTGAGGCAGGTTTAATTCTCCTGAAATTTGAACCTTGATCAAAATCCGCCGCAGAAGGCCATGAGTCTGATTGTGCAGCACCAATAAAATCGAGATTTACGTCATCCGAAGCGCTTTTAAAATAAACCCCAGATTTATAAACAGACTCAATCGTTTTTTTAGCTAAATCAGGAAGTTTTGATGATATCCTCATTGCATACCTTAACAGAAGCGAATTGGTAAATTGGTGCCATTTGGTCGCATTTCCAGCAAAGTAAAGGTCATAGGCTGGTAGAACTCCAACGAAATTTCCTGCTTCAAAAATTTTAGAGGCATTCTCAAGATCCTGAATAACCCCTTTATAAATGGTTTCTTGGCTATCATAGGCTGGATATTCAAATTTACTGCCTTCTTGATCTCCCTTCAAAGCATCAGTGTAAGGAGCATCTCCCCATAAGTCAGTAACCGTGCCAAATAAAAGGCCGCGCATAGCTAAATGCACTCCCATATGAAATTTTGAGCCTGATTTTTCGGCTAGCTCTCCAAGGTATCTGTTTGATCGAAGTAATGAATAATATCCACTCCAATCTTGCAAACCCCAATCATATTGGTTATGGCCTGTCCACCAACCGTCTTTTTGTGTATGCTGAACGGTCCCTGCTAATTCTTGATATCCTAAATTAAGGTTCGCTAACGCATATCCTCTTAAAATTGAAGGCATAAGTAGATTAACATTTGCCTCTGATGTAGAAATACCATTTGGATTTTTATTCAATTCTTCAAGATTACCACAGGATGCCAATATAAATACTCCCATAAAGAGAATAAACTTGCTTAAAATTGTGTTATAATTTTTCATAAGAATTATATTTATTTATGAATTTTAAAGTTTTTATTTAAGTCTAAAGTGTAAAATTTAATTTAAAACCATAGGAAACAGTCCATGGTTGGACGTTTTGCAATTCAAGACCTTGTCGGAAAATATTTTGAGTATCGCCTTGTTTACTTCCGGTAATAGTGAAAGCTCGCTCAGGATCTATTCCATTATTTGCTTTAGTCCATAAAATTAAGTTTCTAGTAAAGACAGAAATTGTAGCGGCTTTAAATCCTTTCATTTTTGGCAAATCGTAGCTCAAAGCCAATTCACGCATTTTCAGAAAATCCGCGTCAAAAGTAACTTGTTGATTATAACTCCAAGCAAACATATTGGAGGCCTGAATCATACGTGTCCCTTCTCCTCCTAAATGTTCTTTGTACACACCTGGAGAGGTTTCAATCACACCAGGGATAAATACACCATCAAAATTTGTACCTGTACCAAGGGCAATCGGGAAACCACCGGTTTCTTTTGTGTATCCACCTATTCTTGGAAAATTCCCATTTATGGGTATTATGTATTTTTCAGGATTAGATTTTAGTAGAGCTACAAGCTGATCTGGGGTGTATAAACCACCTTGAATTAGATTGTCAATTTGCAATTGTGATTTCCAGTTGGACCCTCCATAACGGTAGGAGAAGGATTGATATTGTCCACCAACTCTCCAATCAAAGCTAGTTGCAAGATTCCACCTTCCATAGCGGAGGTTTGATTGAATCCCAATGATAACATCTGGATTGAAATTACCTACTTTAACGCGGCTCTCCCTTGAATTTTCAGGAATCCAAGACCCTTGTGGGGTAAGTACTGGCCAGTTATGATAAGGAGAAGATGGATTATTGACCTTTCTATATCCTCTACTATATAAATCACCTATATCCTGACCCACGAAAGTTTGAGCACCTCCATTATTATCATCCCATAAGGTGATAAAGTTCATGCCGGGAGTTAAGCTTTCTAAACGTGTGCGCATTCTTGTTAGATTTACGTCAACATTCCAAGTAATACCACTCTGTGTTTTGATTGGGGTTCCACCAATCATAATTTCCCAGCCTCTACTTGAAATCAAACCTGCATTAATTTGCTTAGCATTAAATCCTGAAGATGAAGGTGATTGTACATTAAGAATTTGATTGGTATTTTCTTCATAAAAGTAAGTTCCCTCAAATCTGAATCGATTATTAAATAAATTTAAATCCAAACCTATTTCTTGAGATGAATTAATTTCGGGTCTTAGATTTGGATTCAACAAAGTTCCAGGAAAAGTATTGGAAACTAAATTACCCCATGTATCTGTTCCTAATACGGGTTCTAACGCATATGGATTCGTGTCGTTACCTACTTGAGCTATCCCCCCCCTTAATTTTAATAACGAAACATAGCTAGGTAAATTAAATGTTGAACTCGCAATCCAACTCAAAGATGCGGAAGGATAAAAATAGGATCTATTGGCTACAGGCAAGGTACTAGACCAGTCATTCCTTGCGGTTAAATCCAAATAAAGTTGGTCTTTAAATCCAATGGAAGTAGTCGCAAAAACACTGTAAATAGCCTTATTTCTAATACTATTATTATATCTAATTCCAATAGGAGTGATATTAGAAATCGTGTACAGGTTTGGTAAAATTAGTCCCACTCCCGATGCACTACCCATATACAGATCAGTCGATTTCTGATTCATTAAATTTCCTCCTCCAGTTGCCGTAATATTGAAATTATTGAATTTCTTATTGAAGGTTGTCAAAAATTCAAGATTAGATTCTTGATTAAATAAATCATTTAAATGATACCCTCCTCTTCTTTCTCTTGTGTAAGAATAAGGTATTTTTGTTTCTCTGTTTTCTTGATAACTATCAAAACTTGCTCTAAGTTGTGCCGTTAAATTAGTATGTAATTTATACTCTGCCTTGACATTACCAAATACTCTATCTCGGTTATATCCATTTAACAAATGATAGGCTAAAAAATATGGATTGTCCATACTGCTATTTTCTGGATAATTTTGCTGTATACCTTCCTGACCAGGCCTCCAGACGTTTTTCATTTTCAGAACATCAATATGAGACCAGTTGTAAACTGCCTCAAATGGGTTACCACCTCTATTTCCCGTAGAATTTCGACTATTTGAGTTCGATCTAGATATATTGATATCCGTTGTAATTTTAAATTTACTAGAAAGGTCATAAGCAGATGAAAAAGAAATATTATTTCTGTAAAGGTCTGAATTTGGGATTAAACCATTGTGAGTCATGTTTGTATAAGCCAATTTGTAATTTGTCTTATCAGTAGACCCCGATATTGAAATAGAATTTGTGGAGGTAATTCCCGTTTCTAAGAAGTTTTTCATATTATCCTTATAGGATTTCATTTCTGTCGGTGTACCTACCCCATTGGCGTCTCGAGGTGAATCCCATTGAACAGCTTTATTTCCTTTGTCTAATTCTATACCTGCCCAATATTCTGATCGTTCATCCAATAAACCTACCCTATTTCCATTCGAATATTTGTAGTGAAAATCCAAGTATCGATATGGACTTTCAAAAACATTGCTTGAGGAAAAATTAACGGACATCGCTTCTCCTTTTTTTCCTTTTTTCGTGTTGATGATAATCACTCCATTACCTGCCCTCGATCCGTATAATGCTGCAGCCGAAGGGCCTTTTAGCACGGAAACACTTTCGATATCGTCTGGATTTAAGTCGGAAATTGGATTACCGTAATCTACTTCGTTTCGATCTCCTAGCACCCGCATGTTGCTCATCGAATTTTGAACAGGAACTCCGTCGATAACGAAAAGTGGCTGATTATCACTCGAAAGAGAGGTTGCTCCTCTTATGACGATACTGGTAGAAGACCCAACTACGCCAGTCTGATTTACCTGAACACCTGCTACTCTTCCTGCCAATGCATTAACTACATTTTCTTGGGTAACAGTTCTAAGGGCATCCCCTTTTACTTTGCCAACCGAATATCCCAATGATTTTTGTTCACGGGAAATACCTAATGCGGTAACCACGACTTCTTCCAATGCTTTGTTGTCAACTTTTAAGGTTAAATTCAAATTGACCCTATTGCCTACAAGGACCTCTTGTGACTCATAGCCTACAAAACTAAATATCAAAACGGCCTTATTGTCTTGTACAGCGATTGAATATTCACCGTTTGAATTCGTTGTAGTACCTCTAGAAGAACCCTTAATTGTAATATTGACGCCAGGTAATTTTTCGCCTTTTTCATCGATAATGGTACCTTTTATCGTTTGGTCAGCAGCAATGACTACATCTAGCTTTGCCCGCTTCGCATCTATTGCTTGATTGGGATCCACATCTTTTACCGATAATACAATACCATCTTCTATGCCTCGAAAGGAAACATTTAATGGGCTTAAAAATGCCTCAAGCACTACAGCCAAAGATTGATTTTTTGCTTTTATGGAGGTGATTCTTTCTACTTGAATGACCTCTGAACTGTAAATAAACTTTACATCAGCCTCTTTCTCTAATTTCGTTAAAATTGTTTTTAAAGATTTATCCTCGAGACTAATACTAATCGTTGTTTTCAGTTTGTCTTGAGCATTTGCAACACTCGAGTAGCATAAGCTTACAAAGCTAATGGCAAATACTAGTTGGGTTAATGACATTTTCATGATTTTAATCCATAAAGCGTGATTGAATATTTCTTTTTTCATAAGTAAAAGGTTTATAATTTATTATTGACATCCATTTCCAAAAATCATAATTTCGCCATCGATGACCTCATATTTAGCTCGAACGATTTCGCATATTATATCAAGTTTTTGATATAAGTTTTCGTTATTAAAATGTGCAGTAACGGAGCATTTGCTGAACACCTCTTTATCGAAACCTATTTTTATTCCATAAATACCTTCAAGCCTATTAAAAACCTCAGATATCTTAGTTTCCTCGAAAGCTAAAATCGTGTTTTTAGGTGAATCATTGAGCGATACAGGCGAATCAACTAACGTTTTGATAAGTAAATTCTCTTCTTTTTCAAATACCGCTTTTTGGTTGGGGATAAGGACAATTTCGGTGGAAAGCGATTGCTTATTTCCTAATTTTCCATCTTGCCTATACACTGTGACTTTTCCCGTACGAACTGAAACCGAAATATTATTATCTTGTTCATACGCCTTTATTCTAAAGCTTGTGCCAATTACCTTTGTGACCAATTTTCCTGTATAAATCAAAAATGGCCTTTGGCTATCTTTTTTAACCTCAAAAAATGCTTCCCCTATTAGAAAAACCTCTCTTTTTTTATCGCCAAATTCGTTTCCATATCGCAATTCACTTTGAGTTTCTAGTGTAATTTTGCTTCCGTCCACTAATTCAAAAGTAATTGGCTTCCTACCGTTATTCTTATGGATTGCTTTGGGGTCAGATGCCGTGATTTGATCAAAATAGGCATTATTTGATCTGTCTTTTTCCATAAACCACCATCCAAGCCCCAATATTAATGTAACCGAGGCGGCTATGTGAAGCCATTTATACCGAATGGTTTTTACCTTAGAATTATCAGATTGAGTACCATTTAAAATAGCCTCAATACCTTCGCTAATTTCAGACTCTGAAAAAATATCCAAAGGCTTTATTTTTAGAGCGATAACCAAAGATTTTGCTTCCTCAATTATTTTTACTTTTTCTGGATTTAAATGAATCCAATTTTCCCAAAAAGTATCATCCGAATTAAGTTCATCAAAAGCCCATTGACGAAAGTAAGCGTCCTGTATAAAATCTTCAACACTAAAATTTGTATAATTCTTCATAAAAAAACAGGGTTTCACCAAGTCTTCATTGGTAAAGAGACAAGAATATTGGTTTGGTACTGAAAAAAATTAATAAATAAATAAAAAACTTGAAAATAACACTGTGAACCAGTTTTTCCGAATGGCTTTGATTGCCTCATGGATAAGATTGACGACGGAGCGATAATTAATTTCCATAATGATTGTAATCTCTTCGTAAGATAAGTCTTGATTAAACCGTAGAAAAATAGCTTCTCTCTGTCTTTTGGTTAGTTTGTCAAGTTCCAATCGCAATTTCTTAAGCATCTCGGTTTCGACATCACGAGAAATTAGGTATGTTTCAATATCGAATTCAACATTGAAATCATGATCTTCTGAAATTTTATCCGCTTCTCTAAACCATTTTAATCTACTGCTTTCCCTAATGATATTTTTACGGAGAGATTGTAGTAAATACGATTTAACTGAAACTACATCACCCAAGTATTCTCTACGATTCCATATTTCAGTAAATAGATCCTGAACAGCATCTTTTACAAATTCTTTGTCTCGATAAAATCGAACTCCATAATTAAGCACAATAGCATAATACTTTTTCAGCAGGATTTCATAAGCAGCTTTATCGCTTCTTTTGAGCGCTTGCCAAAGCATGGTGTCTTCTGTAATCTCCGTAATTATTTGATCATCTGTTTTCAAACCAACTGATTTTAAATTAAGAGAGCAATTTTTGATGTGATTTCGAATATAACAATTATTTCAATTTAAAAACAAGCTATTTCACCTTAAATCAAGAAGCGAACAAAAGAATACAATGAATTGTTTTCAACTGATAAAAACAGCCTGAAGAGGATCGAAAAGTTTGAATGGATTAATTTGGATAAGTTTTTGATTCGATTAAGATTCATTTGTAAGGGTATCAATTTGACCTATAAGCACGCCAAAATCCGCCTCAAAAAGGTGGGTTTTTATATTTCATACAAGTAAAATTCGTCGGAAATGATAATTATAATTTTCTCATTATATTTATCGAACTAAACCTCATTACATGAAGATCAAAGTCATCAGTCTAGTTATCATTCTTTTACCTATTTATTTAAAGACTGCGGCGCAAACGCCGGCCAACTTATTTAAAGTGGCTACAAGATTCATTAACACACTTTCTAGCGCGGAACAAAAATTAGCTATCTATTCTTTTGATGATAAAAAAAGGGTGCTTTGGACAAATTTGCCTGTGGGCCAAGCGCCTCGACCGGGCATTCGCTATGGCGATTTATCAGACTCCAGCAGACTGGTATTTCACCGCGTCTTGAGTGAAACCTTAAGTTCGCAGGGGTACTTGAAAACTACTTCTATCATGCAATTAGATGACATATTGAATGTTTTATACCAAAAGGCCTTTGACGATGGGAAAATAAAGAAAGAATTACTAACCATGACTCAAAACCTCAAATGGGATCATGGGAATTATTATATTTCATTTTTTGGTATGCCAACGATGAATGGAAATTGGAGCTTTAATCTAGGCGGTCATCACATTGCATTATCCATGACGACGGATGGCAAAAAAATTAGTGTATCTCCGTATTTTATTGGCACAGACCCAGCCGAAGTTAAGTCTGGAAAATATGCTGGATTGCGCGTACTGAGCAAAGAGGAAGACTATGGATTTTTGTTGGTGCACTCACTGACCGACAAGCAAAAAGCAAAAGCCATCTTATCCCGAAGTATACCCAAGGATATCATTACGAACCCCAAAAGTAGCCAGCGAATTGATACGTATGATGGCATCTCAGTTGCGGAATTCAATGAGGTCCAAAAAGCCTATTTAAAGTTTATCATCCAGGAATATGTCCACAATTTTGAGCATGAAAAGGCCCATGAAATTTTAGAAAAAATGGAAAAGGCAGGATATAAAAACATGTACTTTGCTTGGATAGGTAGTTTAGAAAATGATAAACCCCATTATTACATGATTCATAGCCCTGAATTCTTAATTGAATATGACAATGTTGGCTTCCAAAATGATGGCAACCATATTCACGCGATATTCAGAGAAACAGGAAATGATTTTGGGGAAGATATTCTTAAGCAGCATTACAGCGAGTCACACAAATAGATTGTACAAATACATCAAAATTTAAAATCATGAACACATATTGGAATAGAATTCTTCACACAGATAGCTTATCAAAATTGATTTTTAACCTTTCGGTTTTTTTATTCATCCTAATTTTAAGTTCATTAAACGTATCTGGCCAGTCGACCGTCAAATCCGTTTCTCTTTTTGATGGAAAAACTCTCAAGGGTTGGAAAACGGTAGATCCAACGCATGAAAAACTGTGGTTTGTGAGCGATAGCGTGATTAGAAGTGGAGATGGGATTCATAAAATTCCCGCAAATACCTATTTGCATACCACTCGGGAATATGGTGATTTTGAATTTCGCTGCCTTTTCCGCTTATCGGGTGATCCCAAGACAGGTTTGATCAATAGCGGTATTCAATATCGTTCAGTAATAGAAGGAGGAAAAATGGTCGGATATCAAGCTGATATAGGAAATGGGTATTGGGGAGATATTTATGATGAACATCGCCGAGGCAAACTGGTCGGCGGAGATCTCAATACGCTCAAAATTCTCCTCAAGGAAGATGGTTGGAATAGCTATATCATCCGTTGCAAAGGCAATCTTCATGAACTTTACATTAATGGGGTGAAAACCTGCGAGTATATTGAAAAAGACTCAAATATACCTCAAAAGGGCGTTATTGCAGTTCAAATTCATAGTGGAGGTGTAGCACAAGTTGAATTTAAGGATTTGACTATTTCTGAAATTCCCTGATATTTTAAATTCTAATTCTTTTCATTTTATTTGTCAAGCCTTTATTGAAATGCCCTATCCAAAAAATTTATAGGCTGTTTTTGATACTCTTTAAAGAAAAATTATGAAGCATTTCCTTGTATTTATTTCAATCTTGATTGTAACGAGCTTCACTCCTAACATATTTGCTCAATCAAAAAAAACTCAATCAGTACGCACAAAGGTTTATACACCCGAGCAGGAGCTTGCTGGATTTAAAGTACCTGAAGGTTTTGTTATTGAATTGGTAGCGAGTGAAAAAGATGGATTGATTAATCCAATCGATCTTACTTTCGATGATGCCGGTAGGCTCTGGACTCAGACTGCGATGATGTACCCTTTGGACCCGATCGCCGACATCCAATGGAATGATTTGCTGAAACTCATGGATGACCCAGAAGCGCAGAAAAATCATCCAAACTTTAAACGGATATTGGATCTCTATCAAGGCAAAACAAAAGGGGTCGACAAAATTCTTGTGTTCTCTGACTTATATGGCAAGAATCCCGTGAAAACCAATATTTGGGCAGATGGACTTACCATCCCTATGAGTATTTTACCCTATAAGAACGGAGCTTATGTGGTACAAGGTTCTGAACTATTTTTTCTGAATGATGCAGATCGGGATGGAAAATCCGACCAACGAACTCCCCTACTCACTGGTTTTGGTTTTACAGATACCCATACAATGGCGCATGTGCTCATCCGAGGACCCGGCGACTGGATTCATTTCAGCCAAGGAGCCCTGAACAAAAGTGGAGTGTCCTCATTAAAAAGTGATGCCAAACTTAAGATCGATTATAGTAAGATCGCCCGCTTTTCCTTGGATGCCAAAAAAATGGAACTGGTCAGTTCTGGTCTCAATAATATATGGGGCTTTCAGCTTCGTGGCAATGGTCAGTGGTATGGTTCTGAAGCAAATGATTTGGGTTATTCGGTTGCGCCCATGGAACCCGGTACGAGTTTTCCGGGTATTGGCAATGAACGGCTTAGTCCTTATCAGCCTTTCATGCCTACGCTTCACGAGTTCCGTGTAGGCGGAACCGGAATATCGGGAACGGCATTCGCAGATGATGCCTCTGGATCCTTTCCTGAGGAATATAAAAATGTAGCGTTCCTGGCAAATCCGATTACCAGTTCGGTCAATGCCGTTCGGATCGTACGTAATCCAGATGGTACCGTCACTGCTAAACATTTACCAGACCTGCTGACTTCCGAAGACGACTGGTTTCGCCCGGTTAATATGGAGTTTGGACCAGATGGAAGCCTCTATATTGCGGATTGGTACAACAAGATTATTTCTCACAATGAACTACCGACTACACACCCGGATCGAGATAAGTCGCATGGCCGTATCTGGCGCATCCGTCATGTAAGTCAAAAACCACGCGTGATCCTTAATTTCAATCAGGTGAAAACAGAAGAACTGGTCAATTACCTCAAATCACCCTCTCTTTGGGAAAAACGTGCTGCCTGGCATCAAATCTCAGATCGCCCTATATCAGAAACCAAGGACTTAGCGATGAGTCTTAAGGCTTTGGCATCTGATGAATCTCAGGATGAGGTCACAAGAATACATGCCCTATGGTCATTGGAAGGAATTAAACACTATGATGCTACACTCCTTTCATTACTTTTAAAATCCCCTCTGCATGATCTTAGGCGGGAAGCTGTTCGTTCGCTCGCAAGCTTTTCTCTGAACCCAGCAGAAGTTGCCAGCTCAGTAAAAGAGCTCATGGAAGATAAGAATCCAGCCGTTCGCTCCCAGGTCCTTCGTACGTTGTCGGAAGTCGGCGGAGCCGACCAGTCAGTGATCGACATTCTGGTTCGTGCGAGTAAGCCTGAAATCCCAGGCAATGCGATGGGTGGGGCCTATGAAAGAAAATTTGAACGCTTTCTTGCCCGTAGGGCGCTCGAGCAATATGCTGGAGAATTACAAACCTACTTAAACGCACCGATCGCTACTGATATTACTGAGGCAAATATATTGTGGGCTATCCAAGCATTGCCAGGTAAACAAAAGGAGACTGCTTTTCAGAAATTTTGGTCCAAATCCCATATCACGACACTCGACGAATCTGCTTTTATCGGCATCGCGGAAATGCTAGGCAATAAAGAGATTTACGAGGCTGTAAAGCCGGTGTTCCAAAATCCTGTTTTTGCCGCCGCATATACCCAATTCGCCCTGCAAAATCAAGCGCGTGTACAATCACCTGAGCTGACCGATATGCTTTTGGTTCCGATTAGTACCTTACTTAAGAGTGATTCACAGCCGAATATTGACCTAGCATTGGATGCCATTGGCCGATTTAAAATGGATAAATTACGAGAAGCCATTATCTCGTTAGTCAATGATCAAACCCCAGATAACACTCTAAAACTTACTTTGAAAGCTTTGGAGATCAACCCAAAAGCTAGCCAAGAAGTTTTTAGGCAGATCGTTCAGAATAAAAAATTGAGTTTTGAGGTGCGTGCAGCCGCATTGAATAGCCTTTCAAAAGCGAGCCCAACGGAGGGAGAAATGGCTTTATTGAAATGGATACCGGAACTGAAAGCAACTGAAAAAGCTGAAATGGTTAGCATTTTAGCGGGCTCTAACCAAAGTGCTACTGTATTAATGAATGTATTTGGGCAAAAAGGATTAGATTTGTCGGCCTTCAATCTTTCATCTGCAGAACGCATCGTCAATTCCAACCGAAGTGATCAACGGGGACAGGCTATTATGGAAGGTGTGAAAAAGCGGGAAGAGGAAAAAAGGAAGGCATTTGATGGGGAACTTAAAAGGTATATGGTGATTGCTAACAAGAACGGAGGGAACCCCAATGAAGGAAAAAAGCTTTTTCAGACTTGTCTGTTGTGTCACCAAGTCGGTAACAAAGGGCAGAATATTGCCCCGGCCTTAGACGGCTCTGCTTCCCGCGAATATGAAGCACTTCTTACGGCTATTCTTAATCCTGATGCAGCGGTAGAATCTAGTTATGCGATATACCGGGTGAAGAAAAAAGATGGTCAAAGTATAGAAGGTTATTTGGTCAACAAAGATGCCCGCGGAACCACGCTTGCTTTTATGGGAGGCAGCAGAGTATTTATTGAAACGGCCAACATCCAAAACCAAGGTTTTCTGGGAGGTCGCTCGTTCATGACAAAAGGCTTGATCGATAATTATACAGATAAACAAGTGGCCGATTTGCTGTCCTATATACGGACCTTAAAATAATGATCAGAAGCTATTTGTGACTAAAAAATTCCACCCTATCAGGTGGAATTTTTTATTATAAGAAGCGTTACCTTAACCCTTTTTATCCAAAATTTCGTTAATAATAACCGCCGTATTTTTATAAATGCTGGTAACATTATCCATCCTCGTTTTCAGCTTTAGCTTGGCTTTTCCATAATCTTTCCACACTTCACGCAATCGTTCAGTAATTTGTTTTCCGGTTGTTTGATCCATTTCAAAAACCCAATCATTGAAACCTAAATCATAATACATTTGGCCTTTGATGGTATCTTCCGGTTGGCGTAAATAAAAGCAGGGTGTCCCGTTGGCAGCTGCAATGATCGGAGAATGGCATTCAAAACTTAAAATCGTATGCGCTTTTGAATAAATGGAAGCCGCTTCTTCCGGCAGCCAATAGCCACGTTTTACAATAAACGGCTTCACATCTTTAGGAAGAGGATGGATAAGTAACTCATCCATGATGTCCACTTCATAGGTCATTTCGGGGCAAATTAAGACTTTGTTTCCAGTTTCTCGCACCCAAGCAATCATCGCATCTCTGAGCTTTGCGTGGTCAATTTCTTTGTATTTTTCGTTGGTTTCTTCAACTTGTTTTATTTTTTCGGCGGACCAACCATTATTATTGGCATTAAATTTATGGTATGGCGTATACCGTAAACGAGGGACAACACAAATGAATTTTTTATCAGTCAATCCATTAGCTTCCAAAAATGCAAAGCCTTTTTTATCATCTCGGATATTCATAAAAAACGTAGCATCCGGGGCAAACTGAATGTGTTCACCAGAAATTCCTGCCTTTTTCAAATGTTCGATCGACTTGGTTTCACGCGTATAAATAAAGGACGCTTTTTGCAAAATATCTTGATGGTATTTACTTGGGTTTTCGAGTGTAGTCCCAAACACCCCAAAAGGCTTGTTGGTATGTTTGATCCAACTCGCCAAATTGTCGCCGCCTACCAAACTTGGCCCCGAGCCATGTATCATCAAATCAGCTTTCTTAAAAGCCTCCATGATTTCAGGATTCTCTACGTCTTTTTCTTGGTTTACCCCACCATATACAATAGTTACGTTAGGGAAATTCTTATTAAGTAATTTTTTCACCTCTTCCCCACGGCTTCTTTTCCAAAGAATGATGGTCGCTTTGGGTATGTATGTTTCCAAAATATGCAGTAGACCGGGAGTATGTGCAATGTCGCCGATGTTCACATCTTGCCAACCCGATACTAGTAAAATGGTCGGATTAGTTTTATTGTTGACAAGAGATGTTATGGGAGCAAGGAAAATACCTGCTGAAAGCAAATTCGTTTGATAGATAAAATCTCTTCTATTCATTTTACTTATTTTATGGTACAAAGTATATGAATCAATTTTGTTTTTACGAGGTGAAGTATATCGCTTCGAAATTAACTATTAATTCAAATTACATAAAGACTTTAAAGTCTAAAATTTATATAATTTTCTTGCTATATCAGCTTTTAATCTAAAAAAAATCAAGTCATATCTAGATAGAATTGTAAAAGAAAAATTACAATATTTTAACTTTATTTATTAATTTGGAAAAGACTCTATGCAAAATTATTTAATCAAACTTTATGAATCGTTTTAGCCATTCCCTATTTCTTCTTGTGTGTATATTAGGCCTATTTCAAATGGCATCAGCCCAAGTACCCGATAGGGAAAATACGATGGTTGTGGAGGTTAAATCTAAAACAGGTAGAATTTGGATGGATCGAAACTTAGGGGCATCAGAAGTGGCTAAATCAAGTTTGCAATCTAGTTCATTTGGATATTTATATCAATGGGGACGTTTTTCAGATGGGCATCAACTGAGAAGGTCAAGAACAACGAAAAAAATGTCCTCTACAAATTCACCCGTTAATTCAGAATTTATTCTTTCTACAAAAAGCCCTAATGATTGGATTAAGGTCCAAAATGATCAATTATGGCAAGGTGTCAAGGGAATCAATAATCCTTGTCCGGTAGGTTTTAGGTTACCCACATCCAATGAATTTGACGAGGAAATTGCTACTTGGATTAGTAAAGATGCCAAAGGAGCCATTTTATCGGCCCTCAAACTTCCATTATCTGGATATCGAAGCAATGGCGACGGGGAAGTGACTGATAGTGGAATTAATGGGGATTATTGGACGAGTACCGTGGAGGATAAAAACGCTCGAGGACTTTATTTCGATTCAAAAAGTGGAGGTACAGATATAGGTGGCAGGGCCGTCGGTGTTTCTGTCCGATGTATTAAAAATTAATTTTTTGAAGGACTAAAAACCTGACCAATAAACGCTACTTAACGGTCAGCGTAGTTCCTGAAATTTCAACAAGCAATTTCGTAAGCCCTTTAGTCGCAGGACCAGAAACCAAAGATCCATCTGAACCAAAGACTGACCCATGAGCCGCACATGAAAACGACGATTTGGTATTGTTATATTCAACGGTCGCACCTGCATGAGGACAAACTGAGGAAACAGCTAAAAAACTTGAAGCGATGTTTCCGGTGGCTATTCGAATCAAAATGATGCCGCTTTTAGCAATAAAATCATTCACGGCTCTAATCTCCGAATCCAACTTAACCGTAAATGCATTTGAACCAGGGTTCGGTGCAGGACTTGTACTGGGAGGTGTTGAAGAAACAGGTGACGGTGCCTCATCTTTTGAACAGGCAGCAGCTAAACAAGAAACACATACAGCAGCTAAACTACCTGAGACAGATTGTAAAAATTTTGATCGTTTCATTGAATTTTATTTTGATAAACAGATTAAATCAAAATTTGTTTTACAAAATAAAATCCTTCTTTAAAAATTTGAAATTTATAATCGAAAGTATTGGTGAATTATTTCTTAGCCTTAAGCTTATCGTATTCTCTTTGTTCTAAGGAGTCCACTTCGAACACATAGGCGTTCAAATATTGAATTCCCAATCCTAAACCCCAGCCTAACATAGGCCAAACGGGCCAAGGAAACCGTTCATAACGATGAATTTCTGGCATCGTTAAATACCAAATAATCCAAAGAAATGGGATCACGAGCATATAGGCACTCAGACTTCTTTTAAATTTCGCACGCCTTTTGGCGACTAACCACAATTGTTGATCTGCACTTTCCATAATATTGAGTTTTTCGGTTTCGAAATCAGGAGCATACAATACGGCCAAATTCACACCGAGCACCTCGCCTATTGCATTCAAGGAATACAGGCTCGGCTTTCCTTCATTGCGCTCCATGCGCTGAACGGTTCTAAGTGCGATTCCGCTCTTTTCTGAAAGCTCAATTTGAGTTAAACCTTTCGAGCTACGGATTTCTTTTAATTGTTCTCCAAAATTCATGGTGCAATTTGGGCTTAAATTACCAAAAAACAAACGCCATTTTGATGACTTGTTTACGCCATTGGTTAACATTTGAATTTCAATCAAAGTGTTTCGTCACTTTACAAAACATTTTGAATTGTATCAGGGTTTAATATATCAAACGGAAATTCTCGTTTATGCAAGGCGTAAAAAAACAACATTTACCATCCAAAACCTGTCCAGTATGCAACCGCCCCTTCGCCTGGCGTAAGAAATGGGAGAAAAATTGGGATCAAATCATCTATTGTAGTGAAAAGTGTAGACGTAGCAAATAAGTTCTCCGACGAAGATATTGATCGAATCATTCAAATGGCTTGGGAAGATCGTACGCCTTTTGAGGCGATAAAATTCCAATTTGGACTGCAAGAAAAAGAAGTGATTGAATTTATGCGGGCCAATAGTAAATTATCGAGCTTTCAGATGTGGCGTAAACGGATGGCTGGCAGAAACACGAAGCATTTACAAAAGCGTATTTTTTCTGATCCCCGATTTAAATGCACGCTCCAACGAAGCATCAGCATGAACAAAATCAGTAAAAGATAGTGGACTTCCCGACCAAGCTCGCCGATGTCTACAAGCGAATCGATGCCTTTGATCCCGAGCACTATGCGCGAACCCGGAACTTTTTAAACGGAGGGGTTTCCTACCTTTCTCCCTATTTATCCCGTGGATTTATTACCGTGCCCCAAGTGGTGGAGCGATTAAAGAATCGTGGAATCGGGATGCAACAAGCAGAAAAATTCATTCAAGAATTAGCGTGGCGGGAGTTTTATACCCGGACTTGGTTTCAGAAAGGGGATCAGATTTTCGAAGACATTCGCCACCCGCAAGAGGGTGTAGAAAACCAAGGAATTCCTGAAGCAGTACTCAACGCAAACACAGGAATTCAGGCAATTGATTCCCATTTAACACATTTCTGGGAGACGGGCTACCTGCACAATCACCTTCGGATGTACCTGGCCGCCATCATCTGCAACATGGGAAAATACCATTGGCGTGAACCTGCCGATTGGCTTTACTACCATTTATTGGACGGCGATTTGGCAAGCAATGCGCTCAGTTGGCAATGGTGCGCAGGCACCTTCAGCAACAAACCCTATTTTGTGAACCAGTCAAACATCAACACCTATTCGGGAACAAAGCAAAAAGGTACTTTTTTAGATTTTGACTATGAGCTTTTGCCCATAAATGCAGTTCCAGACGTATTGAAAAAATCAGAGAAAATAAACCTGGTTTTTACCCCTCCTGAAACAAAAGCCCTCGACTTACAAGAAAACGCACCCACTTTCATTTACACGCATTATACACTAGACCCTACCTTTCACATCGGTGAGGAGGGAAATCGGATATTGGTCTTAGAACCGAGCCACTTCAAAAAGCACGCGATATCACCAAAGACACTGAATTTCATTCTGTCTCTTGGGGAAAATATTCCCGGCCTACAGGTGTATTACGGGGAATATTCAGATTTATCCCTACAAGGAATTTTTAGAGATCATCCCATCAATGCCCACTTCCAAGGAATTAGGGAAAGGCATCCCTCACTGGCTCCAGATCTTGTGGGTGAATTCCCTAGCTTTTTTTCGTTTTGGAATAAGCTAAAAGATCAATTGGAATAATAATCCTAAAGAATTTTACCATCCATTACTTTCCCGTAAATTTTTAATGTGAGCCACATGGTGTTTGCCATGCCATGCATAAACTGCAAACAAGTCCCATAAAGTTATTTCTACTTGATGCGTGGGATGGAAAAATTTTCTTTGCCAGTCAGCATCTGTTAAACTAGTTAACAAATTAACCCACCTTTCATGCAAAGGATAAAGCAGTTGAATAGATAGAGATATGGGCGTATTTAAAACATCTGATGTATTGGACCAGTCATTTTCACTATAATCTTTGATGGTCGGCAAATCCTCTGTTAATGTTAATTTAAAGTACATAAAACAATTCATGTGACTGTCCGCCAAATGATGTACCACTTGTTGGACCGTCCAGCCACCTTCTCGATATGGAGTATCTAATTGGTCTCTTTTTAAATTTTCAACAACATGTTCTAGATCCGATGGCAAGTTTTTGAAGTCAGCTAACCATTGATTTTTTGTTGCTTCATCGAACGGTTTTAACTCAAAATTACCTATTGGGTAACGTAAATCTTTCATGTTAAATATACATTAAGGTTTAAATGATTTACAAATAAACGAATAATTAGTATATTTTTGATATCAAAATGATTCAATATTATGAATCCATCAGGAATCTATCCTTGATTCATAAAAGAAAGAAAATGCTATAATGGTGGGCGCGAATTACTCTTTCCAGTCAATAGGGATGACCACTTCATTTTTTCTACCCCAAAATTGGAACGGGGCGTTATAGCCTAAAAAGGTATAATCTCCCGTTACCTTAATGCCTTTTTTTTGAATTATTTTTAATAATAGATCTCGATTCTCTTGGATCGATTCATCATCCGCATATCCCCCAAAACGAATAACTGCCACATACTGAGGACTTGATTTCACAATATGGACACCCGCATCTTTGGGTTTAGGCAAATCAGCTTCCTTATATTTTTCAGGCATTACAAAACTCATGGAAGAACCTTTGTCGCTCATTTCCATTCTTACGGGCGCCGTCATGGAAATACTTTTCCCTTGGTCATTTCCCCCAAAGATATACCCCGCTAATTTCCTGAACCCACTACTGGATACGGACTTATAATCAGTCCCTGAACTATAAATTTTGGCAAATGTAGCGGAAGGGTAAAACCGTATTTCAAATTGCGCCTCTTTGAGAACTAGCCTGTATTTTTGGTTTTCCGTTTTTAGATTATTGCTCAACAATTTATACGATTGAATCATAAGGAACAAAAATCCGATGCTCGCAATGATGTAAAATGTTTTCATCTCAAAAAAATTTATAGGATGCGTTTTATTAAAAACTAAATTTAGATTTTATCCCATAGAAATAATCAAAATAAGAACTATTTTTCTTTTTAAATAAAAAGAATCATTTACTTATATGTCAACCAAGTCGACGCCTCACAATTTTTGTTTGCCGAAAAACGAATCCAGCGGGCTTGAAAATCAGGTGCAAAGGTATATTCAAATATTTCATTTGGCTTAACTTTTACTTCCTTGAATAACATCCAAGGGCCATGACCGATCGGTTCAATCTCGATTTTAAAGGTGACGGTCTGATTAGATTTATGCGAAATTTTCAAGCTTTTTTTATCGTAAAAACCAATTAAATAAGGATCCGATTTTGCGTTTGCAACTACTGAACTGTTTTTCCAAGGTCCGCCTTGGCCTGTAGGCTTACCCAATTTCCAAAGGTCATCAATCGTGCCCGCCCATACTTTTGCTTTGCCATCCAAGGAAGCTATGATATGTTCATTAGTTCCGGAATTTTTATCAAGCCCCGTCATAACTAATAAACCGCGATAAGAAGCATAATCATGAATCGATAATGAATGAGAAGCTACAGGTCTAATTTTGGCATAACCATCGGCATTTTCAGCTGGAAGTTCATAAAAGGTTCCATGCGCATTCATCAAATCCCGCTCGGTCGCCACTTCCCGGTCAATGCGCATCGATCCCGATTGAATCTTATTTGTGAAGTTCTCGTTCCCCTTGGGCAAACGCCATCTTCTTCCCGCATCGTCAATGATTAAAACTGAGGCGTCGTCAACTATAATCGCATCTTTGGAAATTTCAAATTTGGATCGAATAAAATCAGCCGTTTTCGGATCCTCTCTTCTAGTCAAATTCATGGCACTATCTAATTCATAATAGCCTACTTCATTGAATTTTCCCTTAGAAAAATCACTCGCTAAAATTCCTAATTTCCGACGCTTATCTCCAAGCGCATATAAAAGTCCGCCTGATAATTCATCTCCACCAATAGCTGATAATCCCTTAAATATTTTGTCTGAACTGGCTACAAATCTAGAGTCATCCGTGTAGTTGAAATTTACGGTGGCCCTCGTATTCTTATTTGACTTCACCTTGATCCACTCTCCTATTTCAGTAGGCAAAAAAGAAATGTTTTTCGATTGGCCTGCACTGAGCAACACAGTGCGAAGCTTTTTCCAAGTACCATTTCCTTTTATGTCCACCTCAAAAGTAAAGGTAACATCCTCGTTTCCTGCATTCTGAATCCAAGCCACCCGCTTTTTCCAACCTGCAAACAAGAAAGGTTCTGAACTGATATTGGCATTAATTTTTTCAGAAAGCCAAACCGCACCCTGTGCCGTATTGGGGCCCAATTGGTCAGGCTTTTCCACCGGCGTAAACCACAAATTCGAATTGGACTGCCCTGGTCCTTCTATATTTCCTTTTGCTTTTCGCTTGTTCAGGAATTCTTTTTGGGCTGAATCATCGCAACCAAAAACCAATCCATCTTGCCAGCGTGTGAAGTCACCGATCACTTTTAAATAGGCTGACCGAGGACGAATTCCCGCCGTATTGAATGAGGTAAAGGATGCTGGGAAATGCCAAAACATACCGTGCATCGTCATCAAATATTCGGGCTTTTCAGGAGTACCCACATCTCGAATGCGTGGCCATTCTGTGTTCCAACCGTGAGCTCCGTCGTAGCTATGACTGGCCTTAGGCATTCTGAAAAAGGACCATTTCCCTGAATCTCGCACACCTAAAATGACTGATTTATGATCCCAACCGGTTACCCAAATCGCATCGGTCGCGGGGTTCTTATTGCCATAAATTCCACCGGGGCCAGTTACTTCCACAAATTGATTTCTTCGAATCACCTTCCAGTCTTTCCCATTCCATTCAGCTAATACACCCGATTCGATATCAAACTGCTTTAATGCTTTATCACCAGATTCACCATTATTGGAATACACCATCACTCCTTGGCCCGAATAAAGTCCTTTTCCATGTGCACCGGGCAGCAAGGATCCACTCGTGTTGTTGGCCACATCATTTGTCTTTTTCACTTTTAAATTACCATCCTCGTAGAGTAATTTGGTCGTCAAATTGTTGACATCCAGGTCATAAAAACCCTCCTCCATAGTTGCCAGAAGTAGCTTATTGGTTGGGTTATCGAGTGATCTCGCTAATCCTGTAAAGCGGCCAGGTGCCTGCGTATAGGGAATCGTGCGCACATTGCCCTGAGAATTAATGGCATAAGGCCCAATAAACAATTGATTGCTTTCGGGGTGAATCATTCGATTCGCTGGAGTTCCACCGATACTTTCAGGTCTAATAATTCTATTTAAAGTAGGACTTATTTCATATAGCTTATCGGACGAGCCAAAAGGTAAATGTGGGCCATATGTCACCACCCAAAGTCGATTTGCCCAGGGAACCACTGCCCCAGTACCACATTCTCCTTCATTGTTGTAATACGCCAAATGTGGGTAAATGCCACTGAATTGAGGGTAGGAAGACTTGGGTTGAGATTGAGCGATACTATTAAATATGACTAGACCTATAATTAAGGTGGCCAGTAAAGATTTGGTTTTTGGGGTAGACATAATTTGAATAATTATTTAATTTATTAGCACAGAGGGTAGTTTAAAAAGGAATACTTTCCATTAAAAAATAATTAATCCACTTTTTCAATCTCAACACTAAATGGTAAGATCATTTTACCCTTAATCAAATAGTAGGGAATCAATTCGCCCTTTATTTCCGGAAGAGAAATATTTTTCATCTCAATCACATCCGTAATCTGATCATTCTTCATTTGATTGATGATCGTATTGGTTTCCAAATACATGTCTCCATTGGCAGCCATCGGTTTGATGAATTTGAACTTAAAATCATATCGTCCTTTTAGAATATTAACGTTCCATTTTCCAAATATGGCTTCTTGATCCCATAATCCACGGGAACCATCCGCATCATTTCTATTCAAAGTCAAAGGGTTTTCCTTTTTTGATCCAACAATAATTTTGGGAGGGGTCATCAGATTTTTTGATCGAATTAAATCCTGGTAAATACGATCTAATTCTGTTTTCAGTTTCAATGCAATTCCTTTATTTTCCTTAACAACATTGTAAAGTTCTTCTGGATCATTTTTCAAATTGTACAATTCGAAATCTTCGATGGAAGCGTTGTAATTGGTTTGTCCGACTAATTTGTAACCCGACTTCTGAATGGCCATGCTGTTGTAAAGTTCAGGATACTTTCTCGTCCAATAACTAAACATGGCTCGATCCGACCAATCAACCTTTTTGCCTTTGATCAGGGGAACAAGGCTTTTACCGTCAATTTTACGATCCTTGGGCAAATCTGCATGACACAATTCCGAGAGCGTAGGAAGCACGTCAAAGTGGGCCGACATCGTTTCAATCACTTTACTTTCCTTCGTCAAGGCTGGATATTTCAAGAAGAAAGGAACACGGGTCCCGCCATGATAAACCGACCCTTTTTTATCTCGCATGCCCGCCGTAAAACGTAATTGCTGTGGGCCATTGTCCGTCATAAAAATCACAATGGTATTTTCTTCAATTCCCAAATCCTTGATTTTCTGAAGCAATTTGCCAATGTTATCGTCTATGTTGCTGACCATGGCATATACCTTTCGAGCATCTTCTTTGTCCTGTTCGCTCATTTTAAGGTGCATTGGATTTTTTCTTTCAAATTCAATGGACGGGTCTGTGTTTTTGTACATCTGATAATAAGAATCAGGTACTTGCAAAGGCGTATGAGGCGCATTAAATGAGAGGTAACAGAAGAATGGATTACTTTTATTTTTTTCAATAAACTGGATGGCATTCGCTGCGAAAATATCGGAACAATACCCCTTAAAAGACTCCTTTTGGCCATTTTTCCAAAGGACCGGATTGAAATAACTACTATCTTTTTGAAAATAAGTCGTTACATCACCTACTTGGCCCATCCCTCCTGAAAGGTGCATTAAGGTCTCATCAAATCCCTGGTCCATGGGCCGACTAGGAAAATTATCCCCCAAATGCCATTTCCCAAACAATCCAGTAGTATAACCTGCCTGCTTCAAAATTTCCGCAATTGTTATTTCATTCGGAGCCATAATGGCTCCCCCATTATAGGTATCTCGTATGCCAGTTCGCAATGAGTAGCGACCAGTCATTAAACTTGACCGAGTAGGAGCACAAACGGGTGAAACATGGAAATCGTTAAATCGTAAACTCTGTTTGGCAAATCGATCAATGACAGGCGTCTTGATGATTGAATTCCCATTAATTCCCAAGTCGCCATATCCCTGGTCATCGGTAATAATTAAAATAACGTTGGGGTGTATATTTTTTTGGGCCATACTACTCAAGGAAACTCCACAGGCCAGTATAATCAAAAGGTATTTACAAGTATTCATCAGCATCGTTTGGATCGTTATGAAATAGGATTTATCGCAATGGGTTAATCGAATATAGCAATTAATTCATTTTAAATAAAACAATTGCCTTAAATGAAAAACAAAATTAGGAATGTATAATCACCTGATTTATACCCAACTAAATCATGTAAATGCGTGAAAAATCCGATTGAAATTTATGGGTAGATGAATCGCTATACACCTATAGTGAACTCATTCACTATTTCAAAAAGGGTCCCTTTTTGTTCCAGCCAACTTCCACATTTGAAATCCACCAAGTTTTTCCTTGATCCTTATTTCCCTGATAAAACAAATAGCTTTTACTTCCCAAATCGAGTATATCTGGATGGCCTGACTCACTGTAATTCCACTCGCCAGGTTTGCCATTTTCCAAAAATGGTTTTTTGAAAAGACGTTGCCACGAATAGCCATCTTGACTAGTCGCTACCCCTATTTGCTGAGGGGAATTATCATACGATCCTGCATAAAACATATACAAAATACCATTTCGTTTGATAATAGAAGCCGCCTCAATGCACTCACCTTCCCATTTTTCTTCAGGTTTTAGGATTGGGGCTAATTTGGATTGATGCATCCATTCGCCTCGGTTGAAATTTGTATTTGCAGGGGCTGTCGCCACTCCGAGCATTTGAATTTTGAAATCGGGATCCCTTGTAGCATAATACATGTAATATTTGCCTTTGAACAGAAACACTTCCGCATCTATGGCCCTCCCACAATTCCACGAGCCATCTGGACGAAAGATCGGGTTAGTCACGTTTCGAATAAAATTATTTATTCCATCATCGGATACGGCGTGGCAAATAGCATCTTTTTTTCCATTTCCATACGTCTGGTAAAAAATGTGGACTTTATCTTTGATCACTAAGGCACAAGGAGCACTGATTCCATTTTTTTCATAAGGCTCTTGGATCGTTAAAAAACCGACATTCTTCCAATGAATCAAATCAAAACTTTCTGTAATTTCAATTTCTCTGGATTGACTTCCCTTCACGGGCAAAACGGAAGAGTACATTAAATACCTTCCTTTAAATCGGATTACATATGGGTTTTTTGAAAATGGCTTACCCGTTCGACTGGAATCAGCATACATCATTTTCGGGGCCTTACCCTGCGATTGACCCACTGAAATTTCGTTGTCGAATATCAATATGGCAATACTTAAAACAAGGAAGGATTTGAAATGAAATTTCATAGGCTAAATATAATAACCAAACAAAAACTGCATATCGTTTTATTTGTAATCATCGTTTTGATTATTATTTTTTAAGTAAGTATTTATTTTGCTTATGAATGCTAAAGTATACGTTTATTTTAAATATTCAAACAAGATTCATGCAATGCCTAGGGCTTTCTTAATTTCATTGGAATACCTGTGGTATACTTTTTCAAAGTAGCCATTTGACCAATATGCAAGCATTCATGTTGTACTAAAATGGCCATTAAACTAGCATTCGATTTAATTTTTGAAAAGAAATTTGTTATGGTTAAAATGCTTTATTATGACTATTTCATTCATGCTAAAAGATGAAAAAAATCATATAAATTCTTACGTCATAATGCATAAAAAGGCCAATTAAATCACATAAACAAATCCATCTTTTTGAAAATTTTTCTTATTTTTATCTTTTCAAAAAAAAATCGATCAACTCGAAATTATGAGATCAAAGATTTGATTAAACAACCTATTTAAATCAAGATATGAGTAACAATCGTAGAAAATTCATTCAACAAGTAGCCTTAGGTGCTGCAGGAATCAGCCTAGGAAACATCAATTCCGCTTTTAGTGCCAAGAGTTATGCCCGAATCATCGGAGCAAATGACCGACTAAACGTCGCATTGATGGGATGTGGCCGCCGAGTAGGTGCGTATTATGCTGCACTAAAAAACAAAAACAACAATGTAGATGTAGCTTATATCTGCGATGTAATGAAAAAGCAACGCGAAAAGGTAGGTCGCGATTTGCAAGGAAAAGTAACAGGAAATGCAAAATTAGTGAATGACATTCACGATGTTTGGAATGATAAAACTGTTGATGCCATCTTTAATGCAACTCCAGATCATTGGCACGCACCAGGTACTTGGATGGCGATGCAAGCAGGCAAACATGTGTACATCGAAAAACCATGTAGTCAGAATCCACGCGAAGGCGAATTATTGGTAGCATTTCAAAAAAAATATGGCAAGGTAGTCCAAATGGGGAACCAACAGCGTTCCGCCAAAGAATCCCAAGACATCATTTCTGAAATTCACAAAGGGGTTATCGGCGATGTTTACAAGGCAGTAGCCTTTTATTCCAACGAGCGCGGTGAAGTGCCTATTGAAAAAAAGGCGCCAATTCCAGAAGGATTAGACTGGAATCTATGGCAGGGTCCCGCACCACACCAAGAATACACCGCCGACACCTGGGATTACAATTGGCACTGGTATGGATGGCACTGGGGAACTGGCGAAACGGGCAACAATGCCACGCATGAATTAGACGTTGCTCGCTGGGCACTCCAAGTTAAATATCCTGAACACGTGTATGTAGAAGCGGCCAAAAGACATTTCAAAAATGACGGTTGGGTTATGTACGACACCATGGATGCCACTTTCCAATTCCCTGATAATAAAGTTATTCAATGGGATGGCAAGAGTCGTTCTGGCTATAAAACCTACGGAAGCGATCGTGGAACGATTATTTTCGGAAGCGAGGGTAGCGTTTTTGTCAACCGAGAAGGTTATACGCTCTTCGACCGAGCAGGAAAAAAAATCAAGGATAGCAAATCCTCAGGTTCTGAAGCAGGAAATACATTAGGCGGCGGTGGCGACATGACCGACACACACGTAGCAAACTTTTTCAACGTGATTCGTGGAAAAGAAACCAAATTAAACTCGCCGATCGAAGAAGGTGCTATCAGCCAAATGATGTGCCATTATGCTAATATTTCCTACCGCATAAACAAGTCATTCAAAATAGACACAGTCAATGGCCGTATTTTGGACAAGGATGGAATGAAGCTTTGGGGACGTGAATACGAAAAAGGCTGGGAGCCAAAATTGTAAAAAAATCGTTGAGAACGTTTAGACAAATTATCTAACTGTCTAAACGTTCTTTATTTTTATTTAGCAAAATCCATTTGATTCAAATAGTCTCGCGAATTTCACTTGATTGATCAGCCTACGTGGACCTATCTGTGTTCATTGACTCCACATCAATGACTATATTTGGGAACAATGGTAGAACAACAAGTCCATTGACCCTGCACGATAATGAAAAACAAAAGCTATTCAAACGGCCAAAAAACATTTGAGCAATTGGGAGACCAATTAACATATTATTTCAAGAATGGAAAAGTAAAAGCGAAAGGACGATCCGTAAATGAAGTGATGGAAGGAGAATGGATATTTTACCGTGAAACAGGCCAACTATGGCAAGTCGGCAATTTTAAAGGCGGACAGAAACACGGCCCTTGGATCCGATATGACAAACAAGATGTCTTAGAGTACGAAGAAGTTTTTGATCAAGGGGTGCAGCAAAAAAAATTGTAATCAAGTCGATTTATTAGCAAGGTAGAATCTAAAAATCGTTCAAATGGATTTCAAGATCTAGCAAAATTCAGCAATAATCTATAATCACCTCTATCAGCCGTTTTAATTGCTTTTAGATAGGCTGCCCGAGTGTCATTAGTATTGGCATTTTTGGACGCACCCCAACTAAACACATCAAGCTTATATATCTTTTCGATAATAATATCAGCCATTAATCGGCTATGTCGACCGTTGCCGTTTGGAAAGCAATGTATACTAACAAGTCGGTGCTTGAACCTTAACGCAATTTCATCTGGGAGGTAGGTTTTGTTTTCGTGCCAATATATAATATCATCTAGTAAATTTTTAAGCTGAGTAGGTATTTGGAATTTGTCAATCCCTAAATTTTTGTTGGCTTTACGAAAATCCCCAGCCCAAGTCCACACATCAGCATACATTTTTCGATGCACCTTACGAATAAAATCTTCAGCGAATATTAAGTCTGGCCTAAAGTTACGGCCCATGGTCCATTGAACAGCTTGTTCAATATTTTTTTGTTCAAATTCATCCAACTCGCCACGAGTTGTCATCGTTGGAATGAGTAAACCATCCATTTCTTCTTCGCTTAAAGGAGTTTGGCCAACGAGGTAATCTAAAATTAATCCCATAATATTTTAGGCATCTCCTTTTTAATCTCTTCAGCTCGTTCTTTAATAGCATTTTTGATACGCTGTTGACTTATACCTTGATCTTCGAGCTTCATGGTATGATAGGTACGAAGCACAATTTTAGTAGCGAGTTCAGTCGCCCTTTTTTCAATTAAAAGATCTAATGAACCATCATTAGGAACTAGCCCATAGACCAATTGCATATCCATCACCTGAGCTATTTCTTTCAAGGACTTAATGGTGATAGATCCAATTTGTTCTCGCTTTTCTATATCCAAAATGGCCTGCTTTGATATATCTAATTTATTACCTAATTGTTGCATAGACATACCAAAAGAAGTACGTATCGCTTTTACCCACCCAGTAGGTGGAATGGCAACTTGCTTAAGCACACCAAAATCTAACATTTTATTATTCAATTGCTGAAACTGCAGAGATTTATTTTTCATAAAGTAAAATTATATATTGACTTTTAAAATTCAAAAGTAAACATATAACTTGACATTTACTAACATATTTAATTCATCTCATTTAGATTCAACTTCAATAAAAACCCCATAATTTTAAGGATGTCTTATCATCAATGTCTAAATATTTGAAGATAATTTACCGAACAGGCTGCGTAATGATTTCCGACAAATGCCTCATTAACTCAAAGGTATATTCCCCCATATTAGGCCCAAACCACCCCATCGTCTTAGGTTCATACGAATCGAGGTAAAAGTATTTTCCGGGTATAATATAACCCACATAACTTCCGTTAAAACTAGTCACATTGGCATTAAACCCTTTTGTCGCCAACGCGTCTTTTAATTGGCGCGCAAACTCCCCACTGAAATCACATGGTGTGGTAAACCAAATTAAATTTCCGATTTTAATGACTTGCAAGTATACATTTTCTGGCAATGGCATTAATTTTTTACTAAACCAAGTGGAGAAATGCATGTTGGTCGTCAACCGAATGTTATAATCCGGCAAGTCCATTTTCAGACTCATCGCCGACAAATCAATTTTGTCTTTAAGCTCGACCCTACCTAAATAAATCTCAAGGCTATCGGCCAGCGACTCCCCTATTTTTTTAGGCTTTTCAAAGCCATTGCCCTCACCTGATGGACTTTGACTGCCAACAGAGCCTCCACAGAAAATCGCTAGGTCAACAGACCCGCGTTCCATTTTTCGTTGCCAATAACCAGGGTAATCAGCACTGAATTGCATGTTATCTGCGCCGATGGTCGTGGCATGTGCTCCAAAAGAACCAATCACGGCCTTTCGACCTCCTTTTTGATGAATGGAAATAAAATTAAAATCGTTGTTTTTGGTTCCTGACTCGCCAACAAGCCTATTGCGGGTATAAGGAGCCGCATTAAAATAACCGTTGCCAATCTGAGCGGGTTTAAGATCGGAGATCGCAAGCGTCACGGCTTGAGCAATTTGACGAACCAGCCATTGATTAATCCGTGGATTTGCTGGACCAGCAAATTGTTCGCCGATGAATCCTGGGCCCCAAGCCCCAATACTAGAATGCGTATGCGAAGCCGAATAAAACACTTGGCTCCGCTGAATGCCTTTTTTTGCGAGTAACAATGTGACATCGTCAATAATATTAGGTGGCATAATTAATATATCAGCTCCTACAATAACCACCAACTGAGTACCCACTTTTATCGCCGCCGCTTTTACAAAAATACTATCATGAGTTCCTGTGGCACTTTTTCCCTTGCGTGCACCAAAACCTGCTAAGGGTGCTTCTTTAAATTGGCCCACCTCGACGCTATCCTTAACATTACCTACACTAGGCGTTATGTTGACTTTAGAAAATCCCGCTTCGACGAAATCGTTAATTAGGATACGTTTTTTCTTTAGGCTGTCCAACCTAGAAGATGTATTTTGATAATAAGTTGAATTAAAATAAGGAGTATGATCAACCCGACAAGAAATTAAAAAAAATAGCGCAATAAAGAGGCTACCTAATATGCTTGCAAAAACAAGCGTTATTTTTCTGCTTTTTTTCATATCAAAATTTATATTTCAACCGATTTTTAAATCGGTTTCTGCACCAACAAAAAACAATTTACTCGCGGAAAAGACCAATCAATTTTTAAACCGAACAGAGTCAATCACGCAACATAAGCCTGCTTGGAATACAACGAGGGCCCCCGTTCCATACCAAAACCATTCCCCTCCTTGCATTTTCGTAATTCCAGCATCAATGGCTAAAGATAACCCGGCACCCGTTAAAATCAAACCTCCCGCCGATTGAAGTAACCACCTTAATTTAGTATTTTTTTTCATATCAAAAATTGAATACGCTAATTTATACAAACCTTAATTATTGCAGAGCATTAAAAGAATATTTATATTTGAAAAATATGAAGTTAAATTGTTGTTTGAATCAATTTTGCACTTCGCTCTAAAACCTATCATTCTATGATGAAGAATCTACTAATAGTCATTCCTTTGACTATTTTCATATGCTTTCATGCGCAAGCAGAAGATTACAAGGCTTCCATGTTTGGAATAAAATCCAATGGGACGACAATGAATACCACCTCGATTCAAAAAGCCATCGATTTTATCCATGAAAAAGGCGGGGGCCGACTCGTATTTTATGTGGGAAGGTATTTAACAGGAACCATCCAACTAAAATCCAATGTAACCATTCATTTGGAGGAAGGGGCTACGATTGTCGGTTCTACCAACATATATGATTATAACATTAATGGCCCTCATTTCTCATCGCTAATATCCGCCTATAAAGCAGAAAATATCGGATTAACTGGCAAAGGGGTGATCGACGGCCAAGGCCGAGATTTAGCATATACCCTATTAGATCAAGTGCAAAAGGGAATACTTAAAGATGAACTAGCCAACGACCGTCCTGCGCTACGTAGGCCAAAAGGCATTTACTTTCGTGAATGTAAAAATGTGGAAGTTTCAGGCATCATGGTTAAAAATGCGGCAGAATGGGTCGTTGTGTTTGATCAATGTGAGAATTTGAAAATTGACAAAATCACGGTCGACAGCAAAGCTTTTTGGAACAACGATGGAATCGATATTGTCGATTGTAAAAATGTGGTCCTTAGCAATTCATTTATTGACGCAAGTGATGATGCCATCTGTTTTAAATCGCATGACCCCACAAAGCTTTGCGAAAATGTAGAAGTTCGAAATAATGTAGCTAGATCTAGCGCGAATGGCATAAAATTTGGAACGGTAACCTCAGGCGGGTATAAGAATTTTAAGATTGTCAACAATAAAGTATATGATACATTTCGTTCCGCGATTACCATCGCCACTCCCGATGGAGGGGTGATTGACAATATTTTTGTCGACAGTTTATATGCCTATAATACAGGAAACTCTATTTACTTGAGAATAGGTGCTCGTTGGAACAAAGGCAGAACAGGTTCCATGAATAACATTACGATTCAGAATATGTATTGCGAAATCCCTAATTCAAAACCAGATGCGGGAAGAGAATACGAGGGGCCCGTTGAAGACCTTCCACGTAACATTTCACCTGCTAGCATCGTAGGTTTGCCAGGACAATACATTTCAAATGTAACCCTCCGCAATATCCAAATAGTTGTGCCAGGAAACAGCAACCCAACTTACGCCTATCGAGGTATTAAGCCCGCTGACCTAGATAGTATTCCAGAAATGCCAGCTGCTTATCCGGAATATTCTCAATTCAAGGAATTGCCAGCATGGGGATTTTACGTTCGACATGTTAAAAATCTAACCATTGAAAATGTAACATTAACTGCGCAAGGAAAGGAATACCGACCGGCCATCGTCTTAGATGATGTGCAAGGAGCCACTTTTTCTAAAATGAAGTACATCGAACCTGAAAGTAATAAGAAGAAACAAGTACATACGTATAAGTCTTCTGAAGTGTTGCTCAAGAAATAACCGACCCAACCTATGATCTATAAAAATAAAATTACGCTATTCTTTTTCTTGCTTTTGGGTTTTCAGCTCTCAGCCAAAGATTATATTGCCACGGAATTTGGCGTTAAAAATGACGGCCTTACGCTTAATACATGTTCCATTCAAAAAGCCATTGATTTTATCCATGAGCATGGAGGTGGAAGGCTTGTATTTGAATCTGGAAATTATGTGACTGGAAGTATTTATTTGAAATCGAATGTGACGCTCCAACTAGATTACGGCGCAACGATTTTGGGATCTACCAATCCATTTGATTACGTTAAGGATAAAAAAATCGGTTGGATGTCCATGATTTTTGCGGTCAATCAGGAAAATATTGGCATTACAGGGAAAGGGATCATCAACGGTCGTGGATTTACTACAGCAAATAACATGGTAAATTACATCCACCGCGGTGTTTATGTTGACCCGTTGAAATATGATCGGCCCAACGAAACCAATCGGCCACAAAATATTTATTTCCGCGAATGTACCAATATCAAAATCATAGACATCACGCTGAAAGATCCCGCCAGTTGGAACCAAACCTACGACCAATGTAAAAACTTGTATGTAGACCATATCACCGTAGACAGTAAATCCTATTGGAATAATGACGGAATCGATGTGGTGGACTGCGATGGGGTGGTGATCAAAAATTCTTATTTTGACGCAGCGGATGATGTGCTTTGTTTCAAATCGCATTCAGCCCAACATATGTGTCAAAATGTGGTGGTGGATAATTGTGTCGGTCGGTCTAGTGCTAATGGACTGAAATTTGGCACCGTGTCGCGTGGAGGATTTAAAAATTTCAAGGTAACCAACTTGACCATTTATGATACATTTCGGTCGGCCATAACTTTCGCGGCCGTTGATGGAGGCGAAATTGAAAATATTGTGATTGACGGTGTGCGTTCCATCAACACAGGGAATGTCATTTACTTGAGGATTGGAGATCGCTGGAGCAGTGGAAAGAAACCCTACATGAAAAACATTAGTATCTCAAATGTATATGCAGAGGTACCCTTGGGCAAACCCGATGCAGGGTATAATTTTGAAGGACCCATTGAAGACCTACCTCGTAACATCTCACCGGCCAGCATTGTGGGATTGGTAGAAAACAAAATCCAAAATGTGACGCTCAAAAATATTCAAATTGTATACCCTGGAAGTGGAAATCCTCTATATGCGAAACGCGGTTTAACACCTGCTGAACTCGATGGCATTCCTGAAATGCGAGATGCCTATCCAGAATTTTCACAGTTTAAGGAACTTCCAGCTTGGGGGTTTTATGTACGCCATGCGGAAGGAATTACCTTTGATAATGTCACATTCACAGCTCTTAAAAAGGATTACAGACCTAGCGTTGTCTTAGACGATGTCAAGAATGCCACTTTTTCCGGTTTAATGGTGAATGAACCAGAGAGCGCTGGGAAACAACAAGTATTCTCGTATAAGACTAGTAACTTGATTATTAAATAAATACAAAGGTTCATCGAATTAGACCTAAATCGACGAGCGAATAACATCAAAAAATATGCAAAAATTATTCTTAAAAATATTTTTAATCATCGTCATGAGCCAAGGGGCTTTATGCGCAAAAGACTACAATGCATCCCTATTTGGCATAAAATCGGATGGCGTAACCTTAAATACACCCTCCATTCAAAAGGCTATTGATTTCATCAGTGAAAAAGGCGGTGGTAAACTTAAATTTTATGTAGGTCGATATTTAACGGGCAGCATCCAATTGAAGTCAAATGTCACGATAGAATTAAATGAAGGGGTAGTGTTGGTGGGCACCTCATCCATTTATGATTATGTTGGAGCCAATGGAATTAAAGCCTTGATTGTTGCCGATGGCCAACAAAATATTGGAGTTTCAGGCAAGGGAGTTATTGAGGGACAGGGACCGGCTGTATTAGAGCAAATCACCAAGCAAATTCAAAAGGGGTATTTGCAAGAAACGATTTCACAGGCAAGCCCTGGTTTGATTGCCTTGAATAATTGCACTGGTATCAACATCGAGGGATTTAATTTACAAAATGCGTGTGGAAATGTCATTGCTTTGACGGCTTGTAAGCAAGTACGATTGGCTGGACTTAAAATTAAAAGCACGTCCAACAAGGACACCAAAGGCTTAGTCTTTTCTAAAGTAGATGGAATCAAATTAGAAAATCTATTCATCGAAACGATAGTATCAGAAATAAAATCAGATGGATTGTCGACGAACATTTCTCTGGTCAATTGCCAATATGCATCTGGAAAAAACTTGATATTTAAAAATTAATGCACCGCCGAATCCTGCTGAATTGATTCCTTGTCGCGAATGTTAATTTCGGTCAAATACCCTTTTATTTCTTCTGGTAGACCCGAACATAATCCACTTCCATGCGGTTAGGAAATTCGGTTTGGGAAGGATCTCCGCCGTTCATACCCCCCATGGCTAAATTTAATAACATGTAATGGGGCTGTTTGAACGGATTGAAACCACTTCCATTTTTGTTGACGACTTGATCTAAAGTTACTTTGTTAAGCAATTGATTATCACAATATAAAGCGATGAATTCCTCCGTCCAATCCATGCGCCAAACATGAAATTGTTTCGACCAGTTTGTTCCCCCTAATGAATCCACTTGAAAGGTATTGCTAAACCATTCTGGCTTTTGATCTGGTCCTAGGCAAGCGATATTGGCCAATAACTTACCGCGGTAGTACTCCATGATATCGATTTCGCCATTTGCGGGCCAACCTTTTTTAACGCCCAAGGTCCACCAAGCAGGCCACATGCCTGGGCTAATATCGATTCTGGCTCTCAGCTCAAATCTGCCGTATTGCCATGATTTTTTTCCTCTGGTCAACAAACATGATGAAGTATAATCGATAATTTTTCGTTTCCTGCGCCAATCACTGCTACCTTCTTGATAGCGGGGATTTGGCTTTTGCTCTTTCCTTGCTTCGATGACGAGCAAGCCATTTTTACAATTTGTATTTTCTGTTTGATACCATTGCAACTCCTCATTGCGAGCAAATCCCCGCTCATAATTCCAATTTGTACTATCAGGTTTGCCCTCTTGATTAAACTCATCGGCCCAAGCTAACGTGTAAGCATCGCTTTTATTGATTATAGCTTGATTGCTAGTTAACTGGCGACTGCAGGCTATAAAAACAATGAATCCTACAATTAAAAATGGTATACTTCTTAAGTTATTCATCTTGGAAAAACTTACAAAAATTTATAAAAAACCTTACTCAACTACCCAGTGATATGATCCTGAGCCCAACTCTGTTTGGAATTCATTGGCTGAAGCAGCGAACTTTACTGGCTTCCCTCCTTCCGTAATTTTAGCTCCTTGAGGAATAAGCAACCTTACATGGGCACTGGTGTTAGCCGGAATTACAAAATCATACGTGACTTTATTTCCTTCTTTTTTCCATTGACTACTAATTTTACCATAAACAGTTTCAACAAATCCTTTGGCCGAATTAATTTTCCCTGAAGGATCGGGAGTAGGCTGTAAATTAAAATGTTTAAAACCAGGGGAATTTTCATCTCGTTGAATCCCTAAGGACCACGTATACATCCAAGCAGCCACGGCTCCAAACGAATAATGGTTAAATGAATTCATACTATTATTTCCACCAAACCCATTTTCCAGTGTATAAGAATTCAATCGCTCCCATATTGAGCTTGCTCCATTCGCCACAGAATATAACCAAGATGGATACGTTTTTTGAGTCAATAAACCATAGGCAATATCGTGTTGGCCATTCACTGACAAAGCCTCACTGATGGATGCGGTGCCAATAAATCCAGTCATCAAGGAATAAGGAGGACGCGCTATGCCCTCGTCGTCTTTGTTGGAACGCTTCACAGTTTCGACCAAATTTTGGACAGCAAATGGAATGTTTTTTTGATCATAAATTCCCAGACCCAAAGGAATGGCATATGAGGCTTGAGTATCGACTATTTGGCCCTTATCGGAAACAGGAGGAGTGGCCGCAGGTACTGGCGCTGCTCCTGGAGGACCCATACGTGCAGCGCGGACACCCGACTTAACACTTTTATGGCTAACTGGATCGAGGTAAATTTGATTAACAACTTTTTTCCTGGCCTCATATTGCTCCATATATGTAGTCTCATCGTTCTTAAATCCTAAAAATGCAGCTACTTTGGACATGATTTTTAGATTATAAGTCTGATAAGTCATCCAAAAAAGGGTGTTGTCATTTTTATTATTTTCAGGGCTAAGCCAGTCGCCCAATGGACCTTCGTTCAAAATGCCATTGGCAGGATCCACCTTCGTATCTAAAAAGCTTACATAGCGCTTCATTGCATCATAATGTTCGGCCAGCATGGATTTGTCCCCATATTGCAAATAGGTTTCCCATGGAATTACAATTCCTGCACTACCCCAAAGCGTTCCACCAAATCCACCGCCCATAGGCGCCACATCTGTAAATCGACCATCTGCTCTTTGAACATCACGCATGCCGAGTAAATGTCGGCGCATAAAATTATTCACAGGCGCCATCATGGTAGCCGTTTTAGAAAATACATTAATATCTCCACTCCAACCCATTCGTTCATTTCGAGCGGGAGTATCCGTAGGAATAGATAAAAAATTACTGCGCATAGACCACGTGATATTCTGCCATAATTTATTGACCATAGGGTCAGAACTCACATATTCAGATCCTATGTGATCAATCGACGAAAGCACCAAACCTGCCACTTGGGCTAATGCAGGTGCCTGTTCGATTCCTGTTATTTCTAAAAACCGATACCCATGGAATGTAAATCGAGGCTGGATATACTCGTCACCGCCCTTCAAAATATATATATCCTGTGCTAGAGCTGCACGGATATTTTCCAACATAATCATACCTTTTTGACCGGCATATTCCGCTAAATCTGGGTAAAGTACTTCGGCAAATCGAAGGGTAATTCGTTGGCCTGCTCTTCCATTTTTAATGAAAATCTTTGGGAAACCCACCATATTTTGACCCATATCATATACAAAAACACCCTTTCTAGGTTCAGTCAATAATTTGGCCTGGAGAATTTCGCGCACTTGGACGTGATCATCTAACTGACTTACCAATTGCATTCCGTCAAACTTAAGAGCATTAGGAACATTCCCTACAAAAGCCGTTCCTTCTAAAGGAATTTTTTGTGCAGGCTTCCAAGCAGTAGGTTTGAAATTGGCCGTAGACCAACCAGCAATCGCGGCTTCTTTTTGAGCATCGTACACTTCACCTTGGAAAAAGCTACCATAACGAATCGGGCCATCATTAAAATAAGTCCATTGATCAGGATTAGTGGTGATTATTTGTTCCGTGCCATCTGTATATTGAATGTGCAATTTGGCTAATAAGGATTGTCGATCACCAAAAAAGTTCCAACTATCCCCACTAAAAGTGATATTTCCACTCCACCAGCCTTCGCTTAACCAAGCGCCCCAAGCATTTTCTCCATTTTTAACTAATGCAGTAACGTCGAAAGTCTGATATTGATGTGTTTTATTGTATTGTGTTAATCCCGGGTTAAAATAATCCTTACCTACACGAGACCCATTCAAATACAATTCGTAAATGCCTCTTGACGTGGCGTAAATTCTTGCTTTTTTAATGGTCTTTGAGCTCGTGGAAAACTGTGTTCTTAACATCGGAGCTGCAAATCGACTGGGATCTGCGGTAGCTAAAACTCCATTTTGTAAACCATCCACTTGAAACTGTTTGCCATTCCAAACAATTTGAGACTGAGTAAACAACGATGGGTTTTCTTGTGCTGAAAATAATGCATTTGAGGGATGTCGGAAATTTTTAATGACCACATCTGAGAAATTGGCTTTTTGGAGGGGGCCAACTTTAAATCCAATATGTGACAACATAGGGAAACTGATATAATTATTACCGCGGCCTACCGGATTTAAGTTTAAACCTGATGATCCTCCTCGGCCAGTTGACCCTGCAGGTGCGGCATTAATCTTATGTTCAGGATCTACTTGGTCTATATAAAAATCAAAAACTCCAAAATTACATTGTGCCAAAATTATATGCTTTTGATAAGCATTTGAAAGGTTTACTATTTTTCGCGAAATTTTAAATTGGGCCAATGGCCTACGCACATCATCCTTTTTTTCATAACCTACCCGGTATACTTTTAAAAAAGCAGAACCTGTATCACTCAATGAGACATTAGAAATATCGAATTCAAGACTTACATATGAGCCATTTTTGCCTGATTCGACATCCATGATATTTTGATTTTTTGTTTGCAAACGAGGGTCATTCGCACCAAAAATAAACGAGGCTTTTGTCGACTTGGAAGATTCGTCTAATTGAACTCCAAACTCAATTTTATACATCGATAAATAATGGGAATATAGCGGTAAATCATGTTCTCCAATCCACTCAGCTCCATTCCAAGCGTTGATTTGACCAGACATCAAGCCAGTCTCAAAACTGGAAGAAGCTATATTTGATAATTTATTTTGATTCCATACCTGAACTTTCCAAGTATATTTTTCCGTGGCCTTAAGAGCTGATCCAGCATACTGAATGGCTAACGAAATATCTGAGGAAATTTTTTGGCTATCCCAAACAATTTTTTTCTGACTATTCTCAACAACAATTCGATAGGCAGATTGCTTTTCGCCGCGAGCGGCTTTAACAGCCTCCATTTGCCATGAAAAACGTGGATGCCCTTCATCTAAACCTAAAGGCTCAGATTGATATTCCACTTGAAGATTTTTGATTTTAAATTGGGCTTCTGCAACAAAAAGAGTTCCAAAAAGCAAGAACAATACCGATAAAAACAATTTCATTTTCTAGATTTTAATTTAGGAATTCAAAAATCGAAAATTTTAATTTCAAATATTAAAATTTAGATGAATGGGGTAATTTAAGCGATAAAATAAATTGAAAACTAAGCCCTATCCGTTCCTGGTTTTTCCATCAATTGGTGTAATTCTTTTATATGATTGGTATAAACGCCTCTTGGGTTCGTCGAATTTTTAATGCAAATAGAAGCTGCCTTGCCTACGATTTCACCCATCATTCCACAAGTTTTCATCACGCGCACGGGACCGAGTCCCGACTTAGAAACGCTAATGCAGCGACCTGCCATGAACAGATTTTTAATATTACGGCTGTATAATGTACGGTAAGGTGCCCAATATACTTCTCCATATTGGTATTCAACGCCGCGTGTATAATCGGCTACAAATTCGTTGTTTTCGAAGCCGCTTTGAAATTCCTTTTTAGGGGAATGTAAGTCCACATGCCAAGAGCAAGGAAATGCAGGATCTTCAAATTTCCTTTGTTTTTTAAAGTCTTCCGCATCTAAAATAATATCCCCCATCAACCTGCGAGATTCTCTTTTTCCGGCGATAAAAGCAGACCAACCCAAACGGTGCTTAGGATACATTTTATCCACATTTTTAATCACATCCCAAGCGCCATACATCGCCCTAAAATTATGATCTCGAATCAATTCTATTTGATTTACCTGATCCTTATCAAACCCACTTTCCCAATACCACATGTTGGCAAACGACTGCAATCCCTCTTTCCCAAAAGTCTTTACTCCTTTTCTTCCTGGGAAAGGTTTATCTGATAAATCCAGGGCCCAAGGGCAACGTGGAAATGGTTGATTATAATCTCCAATATCGCATTTAAGAGCTAATGCACTCTTGTCTTTACATTCACAGGCCAGCACCTCTTCTTTATTGGTCGTATCCAAAACATTAAATAAATTCGTACTCCCCATTAAATTCTCAACCTTGTATTCATAATCGGCCCCCGCCTTAAACCCAATAGAAGCATCTCCGGTACAGTCGGCAAACAAAGTACCAGTCAAGCGAGATTGACGTGAAGTAAGCGTGCTTTGAATCAGAAGAGACTTAATCACATCGCCATCCGTTTCTACTTTAATCACTCGGTGATTAAGCAAAAGTGTAATGTTAGGTTCTGATTTAACCACTTGAATTTTACGCGCATCATCGTAATATTGAGCTCCTACGCCATTAAACACTTGCCCATTTCCCTTCTTAATTGGGGGCAGAATTTCATTAACGATATCCCCTATATGTGGGAACAAATCTTTGTTGGTATGCCCCTCCGGCCAAACCCTTACTTCCGAACTTCCATTGCCGCCAAGTACTGGTCGGTCTTGAATTAGGGCCACTTTAACCCCATTTCGAGCCGCCGCGATAGCCGCACAAGTTCCAGCTAAACCTCCTCCTGAAACAATTAAATCAAACTGCCCTCCATCTGCTGGATTTTCGGGCAAGCCCAATAATTGGCGACGGAATTTGGTCAATGCCGCTACGTCATTGCTCGGCTTAAATGCGGGATCTTTGCAGAATAATATGGCTTCACACCGACCTTCAAAACCGGTTAAATCGTGCAAGGCTAATTTTGCTTGGGTGCCTACTTTCACCATTCCGCCGTCATGCCAGTGCCAAGTAGCACTTTTAGTCCCGAACGTTTCTTTGAGCGCTTTGCCATTGATTTTCAGCTGGAACTTTCCGGGCGCACCAGGTGCATTCCATGGGGCAACCCAATCTCTGGTTCGAACCCATACTCGGTAAGTCCCAGCGGTAGGAAATTTAATTTCTGTGGTGGCATCTTTAACGGGTATGCCTAATCCATGAGCTAATAAATAAGGAGAGCCCATTTGCTCCATGGATTGTTGGTCTAATTCCCAACCCCCATGATTCGCAAATTGTTCCGCCTCCACAAAAACGAATTCTTGTGCAGCGGCTTTAGATTTAAATTGAGCTAATGAGGAAAATTGGCTGGCCAATAAACAAAGGCTTGTGTTACCAACAAAGCCCATAAATTCTCTCCTTTTCATACGATTGATCTAAATTTTCATTTTTTAAGCTACTCATGTTTGCGTTCAAAAAGGTTTTAATTGTTCAGAACGCAAAGCAAACTTAGCATTCGAATTTAGCATTTATTTTAGTTAAAATAAAACAATTTTACTGCAAGTCAAAAGCCATTGAATTTAATAAGGCATTTGAAAACATCCTTACATTAAATAGATATTGGAAATCAGATTTTACCTGATTAAAAACATGAAAAGTGATTCGTGTTGTAAGTCATATAATGCCCCTACTTTTAAATTGACCTTTGTTAAACAAACAAAAAATATCATGAAAAAAGTAGTCGTAACAATCATTATTTTCTCATTTGCAATGATTGCATTTGCTTGCCAAAAGGCAAATCCAGTTGAGAATGCCACCGTAAGCATGACGGCAAGTTTGGCATCTATTCAACAATCGGTAACCCTTTTACCGAAAGAGCCCTTAGAAGAAGCCGAATTGGCACGTATACTTTTTATTCGGGAGGAAGAAAAATTGGCATACGATGTGTATAAAACGATGTTCGACAAATACGGGGTAACTGTATTTCAAAATGTACCAAACAGTGAATTGAGTCATATGGAATCCATGTTGACCATTATCAAGAAATATGATTTAGTCGATCCAATTGATGTTAACCCAAGGGGAATTTTCAAGAATTCGGCCTTACAAGAATTATATACAAAATTAATAGATCAAGGAAATATCAGTCTTTTATCCGCATATCAAGTTGGCGCATTAATCGAAGAACTTGATATTAGTGATTTAAATAGCTCCCTGGCAGTGACCAACAACCAAGATGTTCGAATAGTGTATGATTTTTTAAATAAAGGTAGTCGTAACCACTTAAGGTCTTTCTTTAGAAACATTAAAATGTTGAATGGCACATATATTCCTATTTACATTAGTCAGAGTGAATTTGATTCCATTGTTAATTCTGCCAATGAAAGATTTTGGTAAAACTGATATTCCATATTGGAAATCAAAAAGAATAAAAAAGCCTAAGCAAAAACTCAGAAAGTCAATGCTTAGGCTTAAAATTTTTACTAGGAAATTTATTTTACGATAGGACGAGCATATTGCTCAGCCTTACTAATTTTTCCATCTAAATTAAAGGTGAAAAATTCGATCATTTGCTTCTCCCAAACGGTTCCGTCTTTCAATACACGCTTTTCAGTTGAAGAAACCAAAATACCTGAAACAGGATCCGTATTTGTGATTTTAAAAGGAAGGATCATGTCCGGTTTCCATTCCAATGATTTGAACATAGCAAAATATGTAGGCCAATCACTCTTTTTTAACACAGCTTTTTTCCCTTCAAAATCGACCGTCTTTATTTCGTCAGCAACCTCCTCATAAACTCCAGCTGCATCCATCGCGTTGTAAGCCTTCACCCATTGCTCTATGGCAGCAATTTCTCCACGGTTTGAAAATTGGAATGATCTACCATTATTTTCATCTGCTGGATTAGCGGTAATCATTTTACCACCAGAAGTTTTACCAAATTCATTGGTAGAAGGGATAGTTGAATATTGTTGAAAATCACTGATTTTCCCAGCTTTATTCACTGTAAACAATTCAAACAAATTCATTTTTTGCTTAGACCCGTCATTGGCAACTCGGTCCTCAACAGATTGTAACATCACAATTTCGTCCGTAGAACCCTGCACTTTAATAGGAAGAATGGATATAGGCACATCATTTAATGATTTCATAGATGAATGCCATTTACGGTTGAAGTCTCCACCCATTTTCTGCATTTCTTCAGTCCACAAAGCCATCTCAGCTGCAGAACTATTTGAGTTATAAGCCTTAACAGCATCCAATACAACTTGACTAGATTTTTCAGAACCTAATTGGAATGCTTTCCCAGCACTTGGACCTGAAAAGATCTTTCCAGCTGTTTGAGCTGAAAGCGTAAGGGTAGATGCAATGAATGCACCTAAAAGAATAATTTTTTTCATGAAAGAATGTTTTGATTAATATTTAAAATGAACAACAAATTAAAAAAATAGGCAAATGAATATGACAAAACGTCGTTCCAACTTGTTCCTTTTTATGCTTTTGGGAACATTTTTGCAGGTTTTGAACATTGATTGAATAGCCATGTTTTGATAGATTTGGCAAACTTAAAATATTATACAATGATCAAAAAATCCATTCTTACTGTTTTATTCGCTGCAAGTGTTATGGCTTGCACGAGTGAAAACGACAAAAATGCCGCCAAAGGCAAAGAGAATATTACTTACTATTCTCGTGTTTGGGAAGTGGCCATTAATGAAGGTCGAACTAATATCCTCGATTCCGCTTATACGGACGATGCTATTCTCCATACAGTGCCTGAGATTAAAGGGAAAGCTAACGCCAAAGCCTATTATGATAACTATGTTACAGGATTTTCTGAGCGCCAATTTATCATTAAGGAAATCTTTGCTGATGGAGATAAATTAGTAAAATACTGGCAATTTAAAGGTAAACATACCGGAACATTCTTTGGTATTCCTGCTACTGGAAAATCAGTTGACGTAATCGGAACGACCATCGTTAAAATGAAAGATGGCAAGATCGCGGAGGAGCAAGACTTCATGGATAACATGGTGTTTATGCAACAATTAGGTTTATTACCTGCCGCTAAATAAAACCTTTTGACTGAGGCTAATCGCCTCAGTCAAAATTGTTTTCTTTTATATAAACAGACGGAGTCACTCCCTTACGGGCTTTGAAAGCGTCTATAAATTTAGATCTAGACACAAAACCGGAAAGATTGGAAATCGCTTCTATGGTTAGTTTCTTGGCGTTTCCATCGTGTATCAACTGGCTTGCATATTCAATCCTTAAGTCATTTTTCCATTCGCCAAAAGTTTTTTCCAATTCTTTGTTGAAGTAATTGGACAATACCCGTTCAGGAATTTTAAGATCAAATGACATTTGAGACAACGTAAAATCTTTTTTTACAAAAGGTGATTCGGCTAGATAAGGCAAAATCACTGAATTAAAATCGATTTCACCAAGGACACTTTTCAGAGGTTTCGAAAGACTTAATTTTATCTTTCTAAAATTTGTTTCATCCTCCATTCCTTCTCTGTAAGAAATATTTCCATAGAGAATTTTGGGGAAAAGAAACAAAAAGAAGTTTTGTATAAAAAAGCCTCCTCCACAAATTCTGAAGAAATGTTCTTCGCTAAATAGTTCAATGGATGAAATACCCAAAAATGCAAATGGCTTTGTATACAGCGTAATCATATGCCCTAAACTCATGCTGGCAATCAATACTTGCAAAAATGCCAAGGTGAAAAACCAACGCTTAATCACATAGTGGTTGGACGGAATCATTCCATATTTTTTTATTAAAATCTTCTTATTCCAAAAGAAATATATGACACTAGAAAATGCATATATAATCAAATGAATTGAACGTCCATATAACAATTGCTCAAAGGTCAGCCAATTGAAATTCAAACGATAATCCTCCGTTATGTTCACAATTTCATGAGCCATTTTTGTTTTAACGTCAAAGGGCAAACTCGTGAAGGGCCAACAAACCATCACGACAAAAGCCGCTGGAAGTAGATGCAATGCGTCTATTCGTCGGAACTCCTTGTGTTCTGAAACGGAGTACTTGACATAGAAAAATAATAATGGACCTAAGAGAAAGGAGAGCGGCAAGAAATGAACAAAACAAACACCCTCCCAAAACTCAACTTTGCTATAATGTAGTCCAAAATAGACGAAGACGACCAAGTTGCAACAAAGGAAAAAGAGCGCTAAAAAAACATTGGATCTGTTCAAAGAACTCAAATAATACAACAGAATAAAAGAAGTAAATATGCCAAATACAGGCGCTAAAATTTCCAAATTTCAAATTAATTTAAATACAATGTAGTCAAATTTAAATGGATTTCATTTAAGATAGATCCTTAGGGTTGAAACAGAATTAAAGATTTTTTTGACTTAAATTCGGATTTTATTCAAAAATTTTAGAGGAGCCCTACCTTACAATAAGTGGACCAATTTGTTCCGCCCACTTTTTATAGGCCACCGCTGAGGGATGCAAACCATCCTTAGCAACCCATGCGGGATTTGATTTAGCTTCTCTCCCCAATACAGTAATGTCTAGGTATTGGCATTTGAAGTCTTTAGCTAGATTTTTATTTAAACGATTGAAGAGGTCGATTTCTCTTTTGATTTTAGTTGTATCCAGTTTTTTGCCTTCTGGGCTTAAGCTATAATCAGGAATAGACAGGACTAACACATGTTGGCTTTCCCCCCGAGTCGCCTGAATGGCCCGATTTAAAATCGATTTAAAATTCTTACTATAGGTGCTCGTATCAATCCCTTGAAACTGATCATTTACACCGATCAACACCGTCACAAAATCATAAAAAGCTAGATTTTGTTGGCTTATCGATTTATCAAGCTGACCGGAAGTCCAACCCGTTGTAGCTACATAGGTTAGTTGGGCCGTTTTAATCGATCTCAATTTCAACAAATCGAGCGTCTGCGCCGGAAAACGTTCTGGTGTATTGACTCCCTGACCTATGGTGTAGGAATCTCCTAGGGCCAACCATGATATAGAGGTGGAATCGTCTTTAGGCTTCAGTGTAGACTCTGAAGGTTTCTGGCAGGAAAGAAGAACAAAACCTATAAACAAAACCAGAGTCCATCGCATGATAAAAAAACGATTGAGCATGCAGATTGTTTTCATTCAATAGGTTGAAAATAAAAAGGGACGAAATGATTCAATTTTCGCCCCCCTTTTTTAATTAAATCAGTTGAAAATAATTATTTCTGCTGCTTTCCAGGATACAAAATAGTTTGAATCCGATCGATGCAATCCTCCAAATGATAAATGGTTTCAGTATCCTTGAATTTGATTTTGGCCAGGTTGATGGAGGCCAACAATGCCTTTAATTCTCCACGGACAGTCGACCGGACATCCGATTGCGCGACTGAATAATATTCTCTGTTGGTCGGCGAAGGCACCATTTGTTCGGTCAATAAATACTTCATCCGCTCAATGTATGCCTTTTGTAAATTTCTTCTAAATACCTCAGGCTTCGCTCCAGACGCAAGCTCGCTCCACAAACCTACCCGTAAGTCTTTACAGAATTCCACTGATTTATAATAATTAGCCTCTGAATGCGAACTATTATCCAATCGGGCCAAGGTTTCAAAACTCAATAAATCGTTTAAATGAGTTACCTGTAAACCTCTGATTTTTTCATTATATCCCATCATTTGATGCGTAACTACTTCCTTATTGATCAACCAAGCTACGTCCGAAAATGCATGGTCCAACAACCATTTCATGGCCATTTGTTGTTTCGCTTTAGGCACTACAATGTAGGAAGCAACCTGTTGGTTCGGCTTCGAATACCGTTCATAATAACCGCCAACGCTAGTGACTACATGTCCAACATAGCGAAACCAAGCTGTCAATAATTCATCATTTACCTCAATCAAATCATCGTAATTATTGGTCTTCTTGCTCGTCCAATCCGCCAAATTCTTAGCCACGACTTTCAAGTTTTTCATGGCATAATTTCCCGCCCTAACGGGGTCATTGCCGATATCCTCTGTCTGTGAACTTGGGTCAAAAGTCGTCCCCTGATTTCCAAATCGAAATCTCAAATCTCCTGCTTTGGCTTCAATCCACTGATTTAATGTAGTAACCTCATCTTCAGGTTTTACGGAATTTGGCAATATTCGATACCCCCAATTCACCGCATAATCATCGTAAGGACCCATTTTCCGAATGTAACGAACTCCCTTGTCTTCTGGTTGAGCTATGTAATTAAATCGAGCATAATCCATGATCGTCGCCGAAATACCCTGCGTTTTGGTAAACTCCGCATTTCGATAATCTTCCACCTCATACGAACTGCTGGCACCCATATTATGTGGAAAACCCAAGGCATGTCCTACTTCATGCGAGATAACCATTTCCATCATTTCACCAATATCCTCTTCACTCGTTTCAAGCGTCCTGGCTTTGGGATTAGACGCAGCGGTCTCCACTAAAAAACGATTGCGATACGACCTTAAATGATTATGGTACCAAATAATATCAGATTCAATAATTTCTCCCGTTCTAGGATCACTGACACTTGGCCCCATCGCATTTCTTGTGGTACTGGCCACATAACGAATTACTGAATAGCGAATATCCTCTGGTGAAAAATCGGGATCCTGTTCTTTTGTCGGGGCATCCTTGCAAATAATGGCATTTTTAAAGCCCGCTTGCTCAAAAGGCTTTTGCCAATTTTCCACTCCCTTTTTGATATGCTTTCTCAACTTCTCAGGAGTAGCCGGATCTAAATAATAGACAATTTGTTTGATGGGTTCTACGAGTTCCCCCCTTTTATAGGCCTCCATGTCTTTAGGCTCTAATCGCCATTTACGGATGAAGGTTTTTTGATCTGACTTAAGCTCTTCACTCGAATAGTCGTATTGTTTTTGGGTAAACCAACCAACACGCTGGTCAAATAAACGTGGCTTCATCGGCTTTTCAGGCAATAAAATCATGGATTGATTCATCTGAATACTGATCGACTCCGTGTAGGCTGTCGATGAAGGTTTAGACGCCGAATAGGTAAAATCCTGAACCACTTCAATGTTCAAAGGAAATGACTTCACGGAATGAATGAAACTACGGCTCGGATCTAAGCCTTTCACTTTGTGCGCTTCTCGTAAGGAAGCATTCAAACCACTCATGGCCGGTATGTCACTGGTATAAAATTTAGTTACATCGATCACCACATTTGAGGAATCCTTGCTATACGTCTCTATATCAAAGGCATACAAGGTGGGCTCATAATTATTTGCCTTCACCGAAATACTAATGGGCAAGGAATCATTGGCCACCGCGGCATAGGATTTAACTTTGATTAATATTTTCTCTTGGAATTTTTCCCAAACGACCAACTGCTCATTCGTAGAAGTACCGGCATTAAAATAACCACCACCTAATCCATTAGGAATTTTAGAAATTCTGCTAACGAGCAACATATCCTTACCCAGGTATTTTTTAGGTATTTCAAAATAATATTTATCGCCTACTTTATGCGTTGAAAAAACGCCTTTTTGCGATTTGGCTTCTTTGGTAATCAACTGATCGTAATCCTTGGATTTTTTTTCTACTTTTTTCTCAGCAACGACTTCCGCTGGTTTGACTGGATCCTTTACAAGGCTTTTTGATGTTTGAGCGATGGATAGGTAGTTGGCGCTCAATAAAGAAATAATCCAAAATAATCTTTTAACGTTTTTCATGAGTTATACTGATGTAAAAGTGTTTATTTAATGGCGAGTTTTCAGAAATATATTTTCAATTTCAGCATATTAACTTTCAAAACCCAATTTGGTGTAATTTGTTTTATCCACTTCAGTTTAAATGAAATCATGTCCCCCTATCCGTTTTTGGAACAATAATTAATCTTAATTTAATTTACAAACTTTATAAATTCAGATATATTTACGCTTTCAAAACAATCACCTTTTAAAAAATCATCATGAAAAAATCTTTCATTATTTTATCCATGTTACTCATGGGTATCACCATCAACTTATCTGCTCAATATACATCCATTAAATTAACTGCCGCAGCGGACACCATTTATTTAGGTGATAGTGGACGTAAACCGATGACGACTCGTGTACTTACATTTAATTATGAAGCAAAATCTGATGCTGCCTTTGCCCAAGCATCTATGGATGTGCACCACATTAACCCATTTGATCTTCCTGAGATTTATGTGAATGGGAAATTGATTCATGCCAACATATACTTCCCGTCGTTAGCAACATCCACTAAATTTTCTTTCTTTAAGGTTAAAGGGCTTACTGATTTAGTTGTCAATTCGCCGATCGGTAATGAAAACGCAAAGCTTAGTTTTCTCTTAACTGCTCAAGATCTATTACCCGGAAAAAATGTGATTCGAATTACTATTGGCAATAGAAGCATTGAAAACTTAGATGATTTCGCTATCACCAATCCTAAAATTGAAATGAGAGGTAAAACAGCGAGTGATTCATTCTCTGACTATTCAAAATAATCTCCTTTGTTCTAAATTTAAAAATCCACCTTTACGGGTGGATTTTTTTATTGATAGCAAATCGTACATTAGCCTTATTTTGGCATCGCATGTAAAAGCTCCATACCAGTCGAATACCTTGGTTTAAAGCCTGTCCAAAGCTTATCATTGGAATTTTTCTGAACATCTAAATATTTCATGTAATCTAATTTCTTCAAATGAATGCCTAAAAATGCGGTCACAAAATGTTGGTTATTATTATTTAACCGATATTCATTCCAGCTGGGCTCCGAATAATGATTGTATTCACTTGGACTAACTCCTTCAGCCAGCGTTTCCGCAGGTGGCGGATTGGGCGCGACATTATGACGTGCGTTTTGGTAAGTCAATAAATATCGATTGGCATTAATCGCCCCCTCATAAATCGCTTTGATTCCATCCTCATACCCTGACACGTCATCCAAACTTCCGGCCACAAAAAACGTAGGAGTCTTTAATCCCTTTAATCCTTCTTTATCCCACGCTCCTCTTTGCATGCCCCAAGGAGCAAAGGCAACCACCGCTTTAATTCGAGCATCCAAAGAAGATAGGTATTCTGGTTGGCCCGCCATACGAACCCGTATCGCATGACTTCCTCCTGAAAGTACGGCAAAAGTCGAATCCATTTTTGGACTATATCCAGCACCCGCCACATTTAATACCCCATATCCGCCCATAGAATACCCCACAATTCCTGTATTTTCTACATCCACGATTCCTGATAAAAAATGCTTACTACCTTGGCCAGAAAAACCAGCTAATGAATTCAATACAAATAAAACATCCTTAGATCGATTTAATAAGGTGCTTTGAAAAGCTGCCCGGTCAGAATATGTAGATTCCGTATGGCCGATTGACACCACTATGTAGCCTTTGGATGCTAAATTTTCAGTGAGGTAACTAAGCAATAAACGAGAACCAGGATAGCCGTGAGATACGATGACCAAAGGATAATTACCTTCTGAGCGATCGGGTTGCGCATCTCTCAGCGCACGCCCTAAATAAGTATAAGGTATTAAAGGTCGCTTAGGGTCATTTAATAATCCTAAGGTGGATTTATACGTTTCCAAAGCTTTTTGGCCAGCAGGAATCACAGCGGGGTACCAAACTTCCAACGTAAGCGATCGGTCATATAATGGATCCACACCCGCTTTTGATTTAAGCACATCCACCTGATTTTTATTCACCACCTCCATCGTTCGGACACCCACCGCATATTTGCCACGGGGAGCTAATTCAGGGGCGCTAGGTAGCGCATCGCCCACGATAAAATTGGGTGAAGGTATTTGGGCACATAACGGGTTTAGGCTACAAAATCCTATCAATAGGAAGAAGGCAATGGATTTTATCTTAAATGGATTGTTCATTTAGAAGAGTTTTTTGAGTTTAATTCATTGGTTAATCTTGCGTAAATTGTTGTGGATGCGCTTCGTCAAAATTAGTTAAGTCTTGATAAAACTTAGCCACACGCAGAATGGTTCCCTCGTCGTACAGCTTCCCCACAAAAGAAATACCGGTGGGAAGTTTCGTTTTTGAATCAAATCCGTTGGGTACGCAAACTACAGGATGTCCCGTTAAATTCGTGATGGCCGATTGATTTCCGCCACCCCGGGAAGGACAAATAATTGCGTCAAATTGAGACACCACGGCATTCACTTTTTGCATTAATAAATAACGGTGTCTTTGAGCATTAATATATTCCACGGCTGGTACAAATCGGGAAGTTCGAAACTGGTTAGGCCAGTCCGATTTTGTTTGTCGGGTCAATAAATCATCCACGTTATTTCGGGTTAATTCGTCAAACTGAGCTCCACATTCAGCACCAATCACCACATCCATGATGTTAAAAGGATAGGCCGTTGAATCTGGAAAATCGACAGGAATGAGTTGGACCCCCTGCTTTTTCAACAAAGAAATAACTTTCCATTCATTTCGACTTGTATCCTTAATTTTATCAAAATAGTTTTTAGCATATCCGATTTTCATCCCTTTTAAAGGGCGGTTGGCATCATAATTAAAAGGCCGATTGACCGCGGCTAAATCTTGGCCATCAGTCCCATGAATAAAACTAAAAACAATGGCTGCATCGTTTGCCGAGCGGCAAATGGGGCCAATTTTATCTAAACTATAACTTAAAGCCATCGCGCCTGATCTACTTACACTCCCGAAGGTCGGCCTCAAACCCGTTGCCCCACAAGTCGTAGAAGGCGAAACAATACTTCCCCAGGTTTCTGTGCCAATCGCAAAAGGCACTAAACCAGCCACGGTGGCTGAAGCGGAACCGGCCGATGAACCCGACGAACCATAAGCTAAATTCCATGGATTTTTGGTTCTTCCTCCGTACCAATAATCGCCCATCGCCAAAGCCCCCAAAGAAAATTTAGCGACTAAAACAGCACCTGCAACCCGAAGTCTTTGATATACATAAGCATCCTCCTCGATTCGCTGATCTTTATAAGGCGCGGCACCCCAAGTAGTTTTGGTCCCTTTGATCGCAAACAAATCTTTTAACCCGTAAGGAATTCCGTGAAGTAAACCGCGGTATTTTCCAGCCGCGATTTCGCGGTCGGCCTGCCTAGCCTGCTTGAAGGCGATTTCCTCTTGCAAACTAACGACACATTGTAAAGCATCCCCGTGCTTCTTAATGCGGTCAATAAAAAAGCGCGTTAAATCGAGTGAAGTTATTTGTTTCGACTTGATCAAATAAGCTAATTGGTCAATCGAATAAAAAGCCAAATCCGCTTTATTCACAGGCAATTTTGCCATGGATTTAGGCCAAATAATCGGTCTTTGTTTTTGGTCAAATTTCATTCCTGGTAGCGCAGGATTTTGCCAAAGACTTAAGGGGACATTATTATTTAAGCTTAATTTATGCATCGCCTTGTAATTAGCTAAATTATCAAGGACATCAGAATAGAGCGTATCTAACTCTTGGCTCGTAAACTCAAGGTCAAAAACACGTGCGGTCCCTTGAAGATCTGATTTCGTTTGAGCTAGGGCAGGAAGGCAACAAAGCATCAAAAACAAGATTTTTTTCATGTTAAAAAAAGTTTGTTAAATGATTATAAAAAATCAAGGAAGGTTTTCACCTTCCTTGACAATTAAATAGTGATAAAAATACGAATTACATCGTGCAACTCATATCCGCTCCACAGCATTGAGGTGATTTGATTTTACCTTCACATGAGCGGCAAATAGAAATTTGAACTTGATTCCCATCTGACAAAACCAACATATCATTTTCTAAAGGTTGATCACATTTTGCACAAGAAGCATTTACTGCCATTCCACAAGATTTACATTCGTACGTAGCCATATCGATTATTTTTAATTTTTGTTAATTTCTTTGAACACCTAAAATGAGGTATAAATTTAATTTTTAAATTTAGTTAATATTTGTTTTTAAATGAAGTTTCTCTTCTAAATTACTGTGTAAACCTAAGCCATTTACATATTGTTTCTACAAATCAATTAAATCTAGCATCTATTCGCATCCACTAACATTTACAAACCAATTATCTTGAATTGAAAATTACTTAACCGGTGCCGCAAATCCAATCTTCGCTAAATCATCAAACAGTTTTTGAACTTTAGAAATCCCCTTCGAATCATTTAGGTCATAATACCGGTATACTTCCATATCCGTTTTGTGAATTCCATTTTCCTGAATAGCACCCTGAGATTTATACTCAGAAATCACCCAATCAGCGACTATCTTATAACTTACTTTATCGTTTTCCTTAAAACGAAAAGCGCGATTCAGTGTGAACGTTGGCGCATCTGCTTTAATTTTTGTCTCTGGATATCCTTCTAACATGCTGAATTCCATCGGTTTGCTTGCGGCATTCATAGGCGAACCTGCAATAACAATGGGCTTATGAGGACCTTTAAACCTTTGAATAGCTCTCAAAGCCATTAAAACGGACGTTTTATGATGCCCATGCTGACCCGCGTGTGGAAGCATGGTAATAACGAAATCATAGTCGCGATCGGCCAGTAAGCGATCCATTCTTCTTTCAACATACGGAATGTCCCAATTTTTTCCAGAGATATAAGGTTTAGGGTCCGTTGTATACCAATCGTCTGGTTGCTCCATAAAATAGATATTGCGAACCCCTATGATTTTACCGGCATTCAAAATCTCTTGCTTTCTCAGCATCGGCAAATGTGTGCGGGCTACGATGGAATCTGTTAGGTTTAAGTTGTAATAGAGGGCGCCCAATTGTGAATCGGCAAAGCCTCCACCTCCATCGGTCATGACTGCCATGTCCACAGTCCCTTTCATTTCATGGGTGATTTTGAACATGGTCACCGAGAAACCTGTTTCATCATCTGGGTGAGCTGTGACGACTAAAACTTTAGGTCCTTGACCGAATAAAGACAAGGTCATTAAGGAATAAATGACCGTAAAAAAAGTGAGTGTACGTTTCATATGTATTTGGATTTTATAATTGTATTATTTGGCGTTAGCCAATTGATGTATGGTATTTTGAACAAGGCCATCGATCGATTTCCCATTCTGGCCCATGAGTTGATATTTTATTTCCATTCCCCAAGTTGTCTTTATCGCAGGAATGGTCAAAAAGATCGACTTCATATCAGGCGCTAATTCTGCTTTTTCCACCTGGATGGTTTTTTCGTTATGATGTTTGGATCCATATTTTCTTGATCTCAACAAATCCCAAATCTTAATTTGATAATTAGTCAGATTAGAAGCACTCGTAGAACTTAATGGGTTTGCAAAAACCAATTGAATCCCTTTGTTGGTCGCATGAATTTCCAATGGCACATTGACCGGTTTATTGGTCGGTTTTATCCGATACAATCCACCCAATTGAGATTGTGTAGAACCCCAGGCCGATAAACCACAAAGGTACAATTGACCATCTTGCGAATTAAATCTTCCCCGCATAATTCCAGTAGAGAATCTTGGCATGGGCAATTCTACAATTCCCCCTTGCAACTGTCCATTTACTTTTTCAAACGGAATTACAAAAACCTTTCCATATCCATATGAAAAATTCAAGAGCTTTCCATGTAAGGGTCCCCATGAAGGACTATCTACCCATAATAATTCCGATGGAGATTGATCCAATTCTCGATCCACCCAAACAAGCGGTTGTTCCATACTTGAATTCGAACTATCGGGATGCGCATGGTAGCTGAACATATTTCCATAAAATCCACCTTTTTTAACCCAATTGATACGGTTCATCGGATTCCAATGTCCCTCTTGGTCCGTGACAATAAAACTGCCATCTGGATTTATACAAACTCCATTGGCCGCTCTAAATCCCGTAGCCGTAATCTCCGTTTGCTTACCGTCTTTACTTACTTTAATTAAAGTTCCATGTTGGGGTACTAATGCCTCCCTAGCATGCCGAGCGCTTTTGGCGTAATAGAAATTTCCTTCCTTATCCGTTTGTAGCCCCATCGCAAATTCATGGAAATGGTCTGTCACCTGATGGTCATTGTTGAAACTCTCATAAAAATCAGTTTCCCCATCGCCATTAAAATCGTTTAACCTAACCAATTGGTCCCGACAAGTCACATAAATCACTTCGTCGATTACTTTAATTCCGAGCGGCTGAAATAACCCAGAAGCAATTCGTTGCCATACGAGTTTACCCGAGTTATTAGTAAAACCATCCACCTTCCAAATATCACCATCACTCGAACAAACCACACCCTTGTTTTTATCTTGAAAGAAATCAATCCCACTTAACCTTAATTGGTTGCGCCAAATAGGATTAAAAGGCGGATTCAAAACATCTACTTGGAATGCCCCCTCATCCGTTCCTGCTATAATATCGGTCGTGATTTTTTCAGAATACCGAGTCTTGCCTCCCCGAGTTAACCCATCTAATGAAAGGGGATCTTGGCTTGTTTGAGCCCAAGAAACAAGGCCATTCACGGAGGACTTAGCCATAAATAATTTAACTTTTACGTCTGCATGAGCAGATAGGTTCATGACAATAAAACCATCCTCTTCGGCTAAAATAGCCCCTGTTCCTTTTATGGCAACCGAGGTGCCTTTAGGAGCCACGCGCATTTTTAATGGATTTGGGGATTTAGTTATATTTAAAGTCCGGGTAAATACAGGGCTATTCTGCATCATTTCCATGCCAAACATCTCCAATACATTTGAATTGCCAACGGTATAACGAATAATTTCCTGGTCACCGTTTTGATATATTCCCTTATAATGTGCCCATTCTTTGGGCAGCGGACCAAAACGTCTTTTATCACGAGCCATAAAGCGAAAATCCTCAAAAGATCCCGTGAGCGGGTTAGCCCAACCGGGCCCCATCGGATTTGAAAAATGAAGATCCCCTACCGTTCTTGGTGAAATATTGTGTTTGCCATTAAATAATATGGCTTCCCAATCGATAAATCCCTCTCCTGTCCACGCACCCGCTACTCGGAGCACGTCATGATCAAACATCATCCAAGCTTTTCCAGCAGCCACACCCCCTTTGCCAGGATCCAAACGTATCGCAATTCCCTTATAGGCAAAGTTTGCATGGCCAAAGTTTTCATCAGGAAGTGGTGATACCGAACCACCAGATCTTTGTCGGGGAGCTGCTCCCAAACCGACCAACTCATACGTATTGATTAAAAAATTGCCATAATCCATTTCAGCCCATGGCTTATAGACTTTAGGTAATGGTCCTTTTGACTCACCTTTTGGCAAACTACTTAGGTATTTCTCATCCCATTTCGCCAGTGTAAGCGATGGATTTTTAGCAATGAAATTTTGTTGGATGTAATGAATGACATCGTATTTTTCAACGGGCGTTAAATGCATTTGGGGAGGCATAGATCCAAACCCTTTGGTAATCGTTTGATATATAGCATAGGAATCATGGCCATATTTAAAAGGCTCTGCCCAAAATTTCCTAGCCGAAGGAATGGTTCCTGGTTCAATGGGCGTTCCGTGGCAACTTAAGCAATAGTTCTTATAGATAACCTCTCCGCGGGTCATTGACTCATCAAAGTGATCATCAATCGCCAGCATGAATCCTTTATGATCCAAGTCCTTTTCATACCCGGGTAAATCCAAATCAGAGAGGATAAAACGACTTTTTTCTTCCGTGGATTTTTGCTGTATGGGTGAACAAGCACACATGCAAATCAAGAATAAAGAACAAAAAATAGTCTTAATTTGGTTTATCATGGCAAACAAGATTTTAAATACCTACGCACACCTTAATTTTTAACTGAGTTTACAATTTCGAAAACTCCTTTACCAATAAATTCGTAATCATTTTATAGCCTTTATCGGATGGATGCAAACCATCAAATGTTACATCGGATGCCTCCACCGGATATGGATATTCATCCGTTTCAGGATTAAATGGCACGTCGATAAAATCTGGATATTTAAAGTTTTTATACTCGCTGGTTAGTGGGTCTTTTAAGCGCTTAAACTTAACCAAATGCGCATGGTCCATGTTTTTTGCATGGTATAAATCGACCACAGGCATATGTTCAAACCGGGCTATATCCTTAACAGCATTGGCAAAAGTTTCCAAATTTTGGCCCTTTTTATCACGGTAAGAACCATAGGCGTTGTTTTTGAAATTATTAATGTAGACAAAGTCTACACGTTGCATCGGCGTAATAAAAATAATTTTAGCATTCGGATTTAAAGACTTTAGTTTATTGACGATGATTCTAAATGAACCATGCACCGTTCCATTGCCTGTGTTATTTTCATAATCAGAAAACTCACCCAAGGGCTTTGATCCCCACCAATCATTCGTTCCTAAAAAGATGGAATACACATCCGCTTTTTGAATGCCTAAATTTTCAATTTCGGTGGCTATTTTAATGACGGTCCAACCATTATGTCCTTGGTTTACAAATCTAATATGAGGCATTTTTTCAACCACTCGAGTCATGTAACCTTTTGTCGTTCGGTTGCCCGTCTCATTGGGATGGTCATTTAAATAGGTAATGGAATCTCCGATGGCAACCCAGGTGATATTAGGTTGTACAAATGAAAATTGGACCCATACAAGGCAAAGGAGTAGAATAAGTTTTTTCATCATAGGTTTTCAAAAGCAATACACTCAAAAAATAAAAAAATCGGGCCTCAATTTGAAGCCCGATTTTTAATTTAAGAAGCTTTAACAATCGCAAAACTCTGCTCCATGTCCGCCTTAATGTCATCGATATGTTCGATGCCCACAGACAAACGCAAAGAAGCTGGTTTTACTCCAGCAGCCATTTGCTCTTCATCGCTTAATTGTTGGTGCGTCGTAGCAGAAGGCTGAATAATCAATGTTTTGGTATCTCCCACATTGGCCAAATGACTAATCATCTGTAAAGAATCCACAAATTTAGTAGCCGCTTCTTTTCCTCCTTTAATTTCAAAGGATAAAACAGCACCAAATCCTCTCTTTAAATATTTTTTAGCTACCGCATGATTTGGGCTACTCGCTAAACCTGGATACATGACTTTAGAAACCTGAGGATGTTTTTCTAACCACTCAGCTATGGCTAAGGCATTTTCAGTATGGCGTTGCACGCGTAGCGATAAGGTTTCAATTCCTTGCAACAATAAGAATGAATTGAACGGAGACTGAGAAGATCCAAAATCACGAAGACCTTCCACGCGAGCACGAATGATAAATTGGATGTTGCCAAAAGGACCGCCAATTCCAAAAACAGAATTAAACACTAATCCATGATATCCTTCAGAAGGTTCTGTAAACTGCGAAAACTTGCCATTGCCCCAGTTGTAATTTCCTCCGTCGACAATCACGCCGCCAATACTCGTTCCATGTCCACCGATCCATTTGGTCGCTGACTCAACGACCACATTGGCTCCATGTTCTAAGGGCCTAAACAAATACCCACCTGCACCAAACGTATTATCAACGATTAAAGGCAAATCATGTTTTTTCGCAACGGCTGAAATTTTATCAAAATCAGGCACATTGAAACTAGGGTTACCGATTGTTTCGGTATAAATGGCTTTGGTATTTTCATCGATCAAAGACTCCATGCTCGCCGCATCATCACCCTCAGCAAATCGAACTTCGATTCCCAAACGCTTGAAAGCTACTTTAAATTGATTGTAGGTTCCCCCATATAAATACGATGAACTCACAAAGTTATCTCCCGCTTGTAAAATATTATTCAAGGCAATGAACTGAGCCGCTTGGCCAGAAGAAACAGCTAAAGCCGCTACTCCACCTTCTAAGGCTGCCATTCGTTTCTCAAAAACATCGGAGGTCGGATTCATAATCCGAGTATAAATATTACCAAATTCCTTTAGCGCAAATAAATTGGCCCCATGCTCTGAATTATTAAACACATAGGAAGTGGTTTGGTAAATAGGAACCGCTCTTGCCCCGGTCGTTGGGTCTACTTCTTGGCCCGCATGGATTTGTAAAGTTTCAAATTTTTGATTTTGTATAGACATGGCTTCGTTATGATTATTTTATTTTTTTCTGATTTTTAAATTTATAAAAAAATATAGGCAAAATGATTTTTTCAAACCAAATTTAAATGTGTTTTTAAAGACGCTTATGAACTTACAAGAAAAAATGCCAAGGCAGGCCAACAAAAATTTGATTAAACATAGGTACGGTGGTAAGTTTTGGCTTTTAATCGGATTGTTATTTTTTAATCCATTCACATCGCCTTCACAAAAAATCACCTTAGATCCACAAAAAACATTTCAAACGATGCACAGCTTTGGCGCGTCGGATTGTTGGTCCATCGCGATGGTCGGAAAATACTTCCCACAAGAGAAAAAAAATAAAATCGCCGAATGGCTTTTTAGCCAAGAGAAAGACGCACAAGGGAATCCAAAAGGCATCGGTCTTTCCATGTGGCGATTTAATATTGGGGCTGGAAGTACGGAACAAGGAATTGAGAGCAAAATCACCAATGAATGGCGGCGGGCAGAAAGCTTTTATTCGCAAGATGTTTGGGATTGGAAAAAGCAAGAAGGCCAACAATTTTTTCTACAAGCCGCAAAAAAATACGGAGTACCCTATACGTTAGGGTTTTTAAATTCTTCCCCAGTACAGATGACCAAAAATGGATTGGCCATTGGATCTGGAAAATTAGGGGAATGGAATTTCAATCCAGACAAAATAAACGAATGGACTGATTATCTTCTTAAGGTTTCGGCACACTTTAGGTTCAACTACCTAAGCCCGTTCAACGAACCACAATGGGACTGGGGTCCTGGAAAAAATGGCAAGGCATCCCAAGAAGGAACGCCCATTAACAACGCAGATTTGGCATGGGCCGTTCGAAAATTAGCAGGTCAATTTGAAAGCAAAGGCCTTAAAACAAGCATCGTCATTCCAGAAGCGGGTCAGATTGATTATTTGTATCAGAAAAATTCGAATCGAAAAAATGTCCAACAAGACAATCAGATAGAAACTTTTTTTAGTCCCACAAGCCCGCACTATTTGGGTAATTTGAAGTCCGTTGAAAAATTAGTCTGTGGCCATAGTTATTTCACCACCTCACCTGAATCCTTATTGATCAAAAAACGCAATGATCTACATACGGAGGCCGAGCAATACAAGGTAGGATACTGGCAATCGGAATATTGTATTTTGGGTGAAAATGCGGGAGAAATTAAAGGTGGAGGGGTAGATTTAGGCATGAAAACGGCCCTTTATGTGGCTAATGTCATACATTCCGATTTGGTCAATGCCCACGCTGCCTCATGGAGTTGGTGGCTTTCCGTTAGCGCAAATGACTTTAAAGATGGTTTGATTTATATATTCAATCAGGATCAAAAGGGAGAAAAAGAAGCAAATAAATACGACGCCGATTTATTTGATTCAAAATTGCTTTGGACCTTAGGCAATTACTCGAGATTCATTAGGCCCAACATGCAAAGAATAGAGGTGAATGTAGATCAAAAAAATTGCAAAATCTCAGGGTTTCAAGATAAAAACAAAGTAGTATTGGTCTTAGTGAATCAGGGAGGGGCTTTTGAGGTGGATTTACCTAAGCTGAAAAAGCATAAAAAAATAGATTCCTATGTTACCTCAGAAACAATGAATTTAGCATACCAACCCGTAAACTCGGAGAAAATCCAAGTTGCCAAGCAGTCCATTGTCACCCTAGTATATCACATTAAATAAACATTTTGGGTATAATTTCCCCACATTTGTCTTTTGCATAAAACCTATCCCATGAAATATCTTCTCTTATTCTGCTTACTCATTTCCAAGCCATTATTTGGCCAAATTCCATTATTGGAATCCAAGGTTTATTCCATCGACGAGCGAATGATCAAAACGAAATTCGGTTCTAAATCTTCTGTTTTCAAAGGCGAAGGAGATGCTTTGAAATTACAAGAAATGAATGTGATTCGGATTCAGGAAAAGAAGAGATATACCGTAAAGGCATCGGCAGATCGTGAACATTTTTTCATTCTAAAAAATGGAAACTTAAAGATTAGCTTAGGCGGTAAAGAGCAGGTTTTGCAAGTCGGCAGTATGGTCACTGTCATGCCTAAGGACCAAATTATTTTCGAAAACACTGAAGGGGTTTTGGCAGAACTTTATGAAATGAGCTATTTAGCAAAATCACCCATCAATGAAGAAAGGGGATTAAAAGCGGGCGGATCCTTTATCGTTCCTTGGGAAAGCGCCGTATTTAAAGCGACGGCTAAAGGTGGTGGCCGACAGTTTTTTGACAGAGCTACTGCCATGTTGAATCGTTTTGATATTCATGTGACGACTTTGAATGTGGGCCAACAAAGTCACGATCCGCACACGCATGTGAATGAAGAAATCATCTTGATGATTGACGGAAATGCGGAAGAAAGGATTGGTGATAAAAAAGAATTAGCAAAACCGGGAGATGTCATTCGTTTAGGATCCAAGGTATTACATAACATCACCAACGTAGGCAATAAACCTTGCCAATATTATGCCATTCAGTGGAATTAAAAAAATATATAATGAAGTCAAATACTTACTTTTTTGCGCTGCTCTTATTTGCAATGCCCTTTCTTTCACCTGCCCAAAATAAGGCTAAAAAGACCAATGTTTTGTTGATCGTGGTCGATGACCTCAACACGAGTTTAGGTTGCTACGGAAATAAACAAGTCAAAACACCGAACATAGACCGATTAGCTTCTATGGGTGTCATGTTTGATCGAGCCTATTGTCAATACCCTCTGTGCAACCCTAGTCGAGTTTCTTTTTTGAGTGGAAAACGACCTGAAAATACAGGCGTTTATGTCTTGAATGTACCTGCAAGAAAGGCGTTGCCGGATGCGGTTTTATTGCCACAATATTTCAAGAACCAAGGATATTTTACGGCGGGAGCAGGAAAAGTTTTTCATAATGCAAAAATGAGCGATGAATTATCCTGGAATTACTACTCGGATGAAGCGAGTATAGATGCTGAAGAAAAAGCGGCGATTGATACTCGATATGGAGGAGGAGATGGAAGACCAAAAGCCTATGTCTTAACGACTGATGGGAGCAAAACAAGGGATGGATTAAATACGAAAACCATCAAAGATTTGTTGGCCGCCAAGAAAGACCAACCCTTCTTTTTAGCTGTAGGATTCCATAAGCCACATTTACCTTGGACCGCACCTAAGAAATATTTTGATTTATATCGAGTCGACAAAATTCAAATTCGTGAAGATCCAAAAATGATCAATATACCGGCTGTAGCGATGCAAACTGAATTGTCGGGATTTGCCCAACCGGATTCGAGAGCAGCTGCTATTCAAGGGTATTACGCCTGTATTTCCTTTACAGATGCGCATGTAGGAGAGCTCATGGAAGTGTTAGATCAGGAAAAATTATGGGAAAACACCGTGGTGGTTTTAGTGGGTGACAATGGCTTTCATTTAGGCGATCATGAAGGTTTATGGGCCAAATTAAGTGCCTTTGATGCCTCCACGAGAGTTCCATTTATCATGGCTGGGGCTGGAATTCCGAAAGGTAAAGTGCTAGACCAACCGGTCGAATTGTTGGATTTATACCCCACCCTGCTTTCTTTAACAGGAGAAAAAGATCATTCGAAATTGGATGGCAAATCATTGCTTCCCTACATGCAGGGCAAGAACAATTCATCGGCTTATGCCAAAAGTCTTGTTTTTCACTATGACCCTAAAACAAAATCGGACGTCATGGGACAAACCCTGATACATAAAGACTGGAGGTATACCGATTGGGGAAAGGGAGAAAAGGGATCTGAATTATACATCAGAAAAAATGATCCATTTGAATTTGTGAATCGGATACAGGAAAAGTCCTTTTTGAATTTAAAAAATGATGCTCAAAAAACGATTCAATCGGGACCCATTCCTAAACCAGGTGAAAGCAATCGCCCAAGGGCATTATTAGAGCCAGGGATGGTGACGAATTAAAAATTTATTTTTTTTAAAAATATAAATTTTTAAAAACTAAAAAACTTACACTCTATGAAACATTTAGCCCTCATCTTAGCATCTCTTTTAGCTTTTGTTTCTTGTACCCAAACGTCAGAAACTGTCTCTCATTATTTCAGCTATCCAGATACTTTGGAGGCCGCCGGAGTTAAATTAATTCCCATCAAAACGCCCAAAGGTACTTTCAATGTTTGGACCAAACGTTTTGGCAATAACCCCAAAATCAAGATCCTACTCCTACACGGTGGCCCCGCCATGACGCATGAATACATGGAATGTTTTGAGACATTTTTCCAAAGAGAAGGATTTGAATTTTACGAATATGACCAACTTGGTTCCTATTATAGCGATCAACCCAATGATACCACACTCTGGAAGACCGAGCGCTTTGTGGAAGAGGTGGAACAGGTCCGAAAAGCGATAGGTGCTGACCAATCCAATTTTTATATCGTAGGGAATTCATGGGGCGGAATCTTAGGCATGGAATACGCCCTGAAATATCAAAAAAACATGAAAGCGCTGCTCGTATCCAACATGGTCGCGAGTGCACCTGAATATGGAAAATATGCCCAAGAAGTTTTGGCCAAACAAATGGATCCCAAAATACTCGCTGAAATAAGAGCCATCGAATCAAAAAAAGATTTCGCTAACCCAAGGTACATGGAGCTTTTGATCCCTAATTTTTACCATGAGCATATTTGTCGGCTTACCAACTGGCCAGACGCCTTAAACAGATCATTTAAACATGGGAACACTGCCATCTATACGCAAATGCAGGGACCTAGTGAATTTGGGATTTCTGGACTGCTTGCCAATTGGGATATTAAAAATCGACTGAAGGAAATCGCCATACCTACGTTGATGATCGGTGCCAAATATGACACCATGGACCCAAAAGCCATGGAAGAACAAAGTAAAATGGTTCAACATGGTGAATATTTGTATTGTCCAAACGGAAGCCATTTGGCGATGTGGGATGATCAAAAAACCTATATGAATGGGGTTATTTCGTTTATCAAAAAAGTGGATCTAGGGGAATAATATAAAAGGCGATTGGGGAGGCTTATGTAGGTAAGTTTAGACACATATCAACTAAAATCTACGGTCAATAAATCCTTATAGAGCAAGGTTTTAAATGAACGTAAATTACCATATTGACTATTTGAGCTACATTTAGCCGTTTGACCCGACTCAATCCCAAAGCTATTGCCATGATTTGCACACCTAAATTTATTGCTCTGAAAGCTCCATTGATTTTTAGTTCCCAAATGTGGACAGCAGTTGTCAAAGGCCAATAAACTTGTATCACTCTGCCTCAGTAACAGCACCCCATTATCTAAATCATTCACAAAATTTGTAGCTGTCAATAACTTCGAATAACTCGTATGTTTCAGGTTGAAATACACCTTATTTTGAACCAGTAAAAATCCCGCAGTACCGATCGACTTAATTCGATCCAAATAATCTTTCTCCTCCTGAGGAACGATCACCGCTGTTTCCTCTTTTGCGTTATAACACGATTCCAAAAGAGCAGTGCCGACAATGGAAAGCACCAAAGCTGGGCATGTCTTTCTAGCAAATTCTCTTCTTTTCATGGATTAAAATAATGACCGTTAAATCAGTTATAACATTATTTTAAAATAAATATTTTATATTTGAAAACTGATATTTCTGATGCAAAATACAAAAAAAGTAGATCTAGTAGCCCAGTTTCGTGAAGAAAACGTTGATTTTTCTAAAATCGAGCAGGCCCGAGCGTCAAGAACTGTTGTCAATACAGGCCTTGAAGCATATACTGGAACTTGGGGAACCGCGCAAAAAAAACATCTGTTAAATCGTGTTTTAACAGGTTATGGAAGTAGGCATTTATTGGACCTCAATAACCTTTCTCTACAAAAATCCTTAGACTTAATCTTTACGCCCGAAAAACAGCCGAGCGTTCCGGTCAATGACTATGATTATGAAATCACGAAGGAAGAAACCGAAAAACAAGGTCACGTATATATAGAACCTGGGAAAGAATATGCTTTTGCTCCAGAACCTAATGGATCACCATGGCCGAGGCATCAATCGCATGACGCATGGCTTTTTAGGAACATGATCCTACAAAGTACTTCAGTCCATTGGCGCATGGTATTCTTCTTGCATAACCTATTAGCAGCTGGAAAAGGAAGTGTCAAAATGTTGTATCAACATTACATAACTCTCTTTAATACTTCCTTTGAGTCTTACAAAACCACGATTCACAAAATTACATTGGACCCATTAATGTTGGACTACCTCAACCTTCAGCACAGTCAAAAGAGAAACCCCGATGAAAATTATGCCCGGGAATTACAAGAATTATTTACCGTAGGAAAAGGACCTAAATCTCAATTTACTGAGGAGGATGTTAGTGAAATGGCTCGATTATTAGTAGGCTGGCAATTCAACAATGACAGTAAAAACAAAATGACTGGACCTATCACCAATATTTTCAATGATTGGAATCATGATACCGAAGACAAAAAATTCTCAGCTTTTTATGGCAATCGTGTTATAAAAGGTCGAAAAGGTCAAGATGGTAAAAAAGAATTAGATGAAGCCATTGATATGCTTTTTAGCACGAACGAATGCGCCTTGTATTTGTCCAGGAGGCTATACCAATTTTTCTGCTATCCTATGATTAACGATACCGTAGAAAAAAATGTCATAGTGCCTATGGCTGACCTACTTCGTAAAAATAATTACGAACTAAAAGTTCCACTTCGTGCACTTTTAGGAAGTGCTCATTTTTACGACAACTCGTTTTATAATTCCATGATTAAATCGCCTCTTGAATTTATATTCGGATTTTACAAGGAATTTGACATGAATTTATCCAATACTACAACAGGAGGTGATATACCTAAGCGATTCTCAGACCCGCTTACAGCTAATTTTTACAAATATAAAAGTTTGCAATGGGAAATGGGCAACATAGGTTTGAACTATACAGATCCTCCCAGCGTATCCGGTTGGCCTGCCTATTACCAAGAACCTGTCTTTGATTTATTTTGGATCAATTCAGACACCATAGCCAAAAGATCCAATTCTGCAAATAGTATTGCCAAATGGGGCGCGTGGGTTGGATCCGGTGAAGTTAAAGGAAATGTACACAATCAAATAGACAAAATTAAGTTTGTCAGCAGTTTGAAATCTCCTGATAACATCGATCTAGTCATCGACGAAACAGTAGAAAGGATCATGAGTGCTCCTATTTCAGCTAAGGCCAAAGCGCGTATTAAAGCAAGTGTTTTGGGAGGAAATGCCCCTTCTTATTATACGCAATTATATCAGTCGCATATGAGTAAACAGACTGAAGAGACTAGATCAATTTTAAGTAACCGATTAGAAAATTTGTTTGGTGCATTATTCCAAATGGGAGAAATCCAATTATTTTAATATGGATAGAAGAAAATTTATACATCAAATGACACATGCTGCAGCCTTGCCAGCATTGTTTTCTTCTATGCCCTTTGAATCCTTAGGACTCGGGTCTCAATCTGAATTAGCCCAAACGATTGCTGAAGGAAATATTTTGGTCATCATTGTTTTAAATGGAGGTAATGATGGGTTAAATACTGTTGTTCCCTTGAACATGTTGTCCAAATTGAATAGCATTCGATCAACTGTCATGTTGCCGGACAACAAAATATTGCCATTGGAAGGTACTGAATTAGGTCTTCATCCATCATTAAAAGGGTTTCAATCTTTGCACAAGGAAAACCGTTTGAAAATTGTGCAGGCTGTCGCCTATCCTGAACCTAGTTATTCGCATTTTCGATCGATGGACATTTGGGATTCAGCCTCAGATTCTCAAAAATTCGAGAATAGCGGTTGGGCCGCCCGATACCTAGAAGCCAAGCACCCGAATTTTCCGGAAGCCTACCCTACTGAATTATTTCCCCATCCATTGTCCATGGAAATTGGTTGGAATTCTTCGTTGATGTTTACGGGAAAAAAATCATTTACCAGTGTAGTAGCATCAAACCCAGAATCATTTTATGAAATCATTAATGAGTTTGACAATAATTACCCTTCGACACCCATCGGCGAGAAATTGAAATATTTGCAGCTCATGGCCAAGCAATCCAATGCATATGGAAAGGTGCTAAAAGAGCAATTTAAAAAAGGAACTGAATATGCGTTTCCGAGAAGTAATTTGGCGGACCAGTTGAAAATCGTCAGCCGACTTATTTCAGGAGGTTTGCAAACTAGAATATATAAAGTTCAGATTGGCGGTTTTGATACTCATAGTGCACAGGTAGAACCTGGAGATAAAACGACCGGAATGCATGCAACTATTTTGAAAGAAATAGATGAGGCGGTAACTGCATTTATGAAAAGTTTAGACCAAATGGGCAAATCGGATCGTGTGTTAGGTATGTGTGTGTCGGAATTTGGGAGAACGGTTCATTCCAATGGAACAAATGGAACTGATCATGGTACCGTTTCGCCTGTTATTTTGTTTGGCAATAAAGTAGATCCTAAGGTCGTTGGTAAGAATCCGATCATTCCAGATAAAACCAACTACTCTTACGAGATGGACATGCAATATGATTTCCGCCAGGTTTATGCGTCTGTCATGAACCAATGGATGGGAGGCTCAAAATCGTTCACAAAAGATATTTTATTTAAAGACTTTACCCAAATTCCAATTATCCAGTCGGCATACATCGATTCCGACGAAGATGGTGTACCCGATATAGTCGATAAATGTAACGACACTCCATTAGGCACTTTAGTAGATGTCAATGGATGTGAAATTTTCACTTTGCCTGCTAATAATTTTAAGGTAGAAGTGGTGGCTTCTACGTGCGTAGGTGCTAATAATGGTTCTTTAAAAGTATCCGTTCTGAATACCAATTATTCCTATTCATTAACCGTTAAAGGACCTAATAAATACGAAAAACAGATTATTATGCCCAAAGGAGTGGCTAATAGCGTGTTAAATGGTTTGGTTTTAGGTGAATATAACATGGTCTTTACGGTGGATAACGTCAAGAATTTCCAACAAGCCTTTGATATAAAAATTACTGAACCAGCACCTTTGGTTGTTCAATCGACCATCGACGCAGAAAATAAATCCATGAGCATCCAACTAGGCGGCTCTAGTAATTACCTCGTGCAAATAAATGAAGCTAGCTTTAAAGTGACGGAGTCCAAATGGACCACCGCCCTACCTGCTGGTTTAGTGAAACTCCAAGTGAGCACTGATTTAAATTGTCAAGGCATTTATGTCAAGGAGTTTTTTGTTTCAGAGTCAGTCAATGCGTTTCCAAATCCAACGACCGGACCTGTTCAAGTTCATGTGCATGGAATAGATCAAAAGGTAGACATCTCCATCGTTAATGCAGCGGGCTTGAATGTCTCAAATCAAAACTACCCTGTTCCATCCTCAAGGTTAGTCGGCTTAGATTTAAGTACCTTTTTCGCGGGTATTTATTTAATTCGAGTTCAAGGAGAAACCGTGGATCATACACTAAAAATAATTAAGCTATGAAATATCTAGGAATTTTATGGATCAGCTTATTGATATTTGCCTGCTCAAAAGGTAGCGAAACGATCACGCCGGCAGTAGTAGTTGTGCCCCCGCCGACGGCCGCGTCGCTTACCTTGCCGGCCAATAACACAATTTGCTATGAAGGGAGTAATATTTCCAGTGTAACGTCTGATGTTTCATTTGCTTGGTCTACGGCAAAGGATACGGATGTGTATGATTTGGTGATCACCAACCTTAACACATTAACCAGCACCACAAAATCAGTCAATAGTGAAAATAAAGCAACAGTAACCCTTTTAAAAGGCACGCCGTACCGTTGGCAAGTCATTTCGAAATCCAATAAATCCAAAGAAACGGCTAGCAGTGAAGTTTGGAAATTTTACCTTGCCGGAGATGGAACTTCTACCATAGCACCATTCCCAGCCTTGATTATTGCCCCTGCCAGTGGCGCAAGTGTAACACCCAATGCAGGAAAAGTTAATCTTATTTGGTCAGGTTCAGATGCCGACAGCAAGGTATTAAGTTATGAAATTTACATAGACACTGATCAAGCTAAGGTTTTAAATAGGCAAGTCGCACCGAACGTTACATCCAGTTCTAATCTTTTGGTAACGGTAAAATCAGGCAATGTATATTATTGGTCTGTGAAAACCAGCGACGGGATTTTGAGCTCTTATACGATCCCTTATAGCTTCAGAGTTAATTAAAACCAATTATTTTCTTTGCTTTTTCTAGCATCCACTGGGAAAAAAATACCATTTTTTTGACCATTAAATAAATACACCTTAGAATAATCGAAGTTGCGATGGACTGCCAACCGTATCCGAGTAGCATTCCAATCATCAGAGCTATCGTTAAGAATTTTCGAGCGGGCATGTTTTTTAATGTTTTTAGAACTGTAAAAAAATAAGCCCACGAAGGGCTTATTGGTAATTCGACTTATTTTTTTTGTCTCTTTTTTCCTCTTTCTTTTCCTTAGGCGTTTTTGTTGCCTCCTTTTTTTCGGATTTTTTCGAATTCATCCCTTTGGCCATCGTAGTATCTATTTAAAATTAAAAAACAATTGAAGTGGAAAGGAAGTAAAAAAAATGGAATGCTCAAAGTTTTATTTATATCGAGGCTATTTAATTTTTATTTACTTGACTTAATCGGACCTCCCTTAAATCCAAAATAGCTCCTTTGGCAAATTTAGTTTGAGACTTAAAAGTTATTTTTTGTATTCCCTTATTCAATTTAATCGTTCCTACTTTCACTAATTTATACGTTTCCCAAGAACCGCTCCGAGCCACAATTCCTTTCAAATTAGCCGAGGAACTAAACAAGATAAATTGCTTTCCCGCTTCTAAATTATCCACTGAATACTCGATGCTTACCTCATATATACCCGCTTCTGGCACTTGAACCTGCCATTCTACTCGGTCTGCAGCGGTAAACCAGCCATATGCCCGCCATTCAGGCATGTACTTTATTTCTGGGCCTATCGCCTTTCCCTTCTCAGCACTAAGCCTCAAGGTACCATTTTTTTCTAGTCGAACTAAACTTGGTTTTGGGGCTGCATCAGCTGCCATTCCCAAGAAAAAGCAGTTCAACAAAATCATTAATAGTCTACTTTTCATCTTTATTTAGCGTCTTTATTAAACAATTCTAAGGCCTCGGTATCCTTGTATTCAATCATTTTTGCCTTGAGTTCCGACTTCAATTTCTTGATAACTCCAGCGTAAGCTTTATCGCCATACAAATTCTTCATGTTTTTAGGATCCTTTTTGATGTCATATAATTCCCAAGAATCTTGAGGTCCATAAAATTTAGCCAAGGTATATTGGTCAGTACGCAATCCAAAATGCGGAGCCACACGATGAGGCTGAGGGTATTCATAATAATGGTAATAGGATTTATTATCCCATGATTTTTTTGGGTTTTCGAGCAGCGAATAAAAAGATTTCCCCTGCATTCCTTCGGTTGGCTTTACCCCTGCAATATCTAAAACGGTAGGCGCCCAATCGACATTCGAAACGACTTGTTGGACCTTAGTTCCTGGCTTAATTTTTCCAGGATACTTAATCACAAAAGGAGTTTTCAGGGACTCTTCATAGATAAATCGCTTATCGAACCAACCATGCTCCCCCATGTAAAAACCCTGATCAGAGGCATAAATAACTACGGTGTTTTTAGACAAACCAGTTTTGTCTAAATAATCCAAAAGCTCTCCAATATTACGATCCAAAGAACGGGCCGTTGACAAATAATCCTTCATATACCTTTGGTATTTCCACTCCACCAATGCTTTTCCTGTCAAATGCTTCTCCTCAAATTCCTTGGTAACTTTATTTTGATAGTATTCATAAAAAGCAGCTTTTTGAGCAGGCGTAAAACGCTTGTAAGTTGGGTTATTAAAATTGGCATTTACCTTCAAATCTGAGCCCAATACCATCGTTTTATCGACGGTCATATCTTGATCACGAGCGGCAGGCCTTCCTTCATAGGTATCGTAAAAATTATCCGGAATTGGGAAAGTCACATCATCATAAGAACCTAAATCCTGTATATCCGGAAACCATTCGCGATGAGTAGCTTTATGACCAACCACCATGAAAAAGGGCTTAGATTTATCTCTTTGCTCCAGCCACTCCTTTGAAAATTTAGTAATCAAATTCGACACATAGCCTTCGTATTGTATCTTTTCATTGTTCTTATTAATGAAATCGGGATTGTAATAAAATCCTTGGCCAGGTAACACATTTAAAAAATCAAAGCCATGCGGAAGGGCACCTAAATGCATTTTTCCGACCCAAGCAGTTTGATATCCATTTTTTTGCAAGGCCTCAGGAAAAACCGCTTGGTCTATATTAAACACTTTTTCATTCACCTTATAGCCATTCATGTGGCTGAATTTTCCGGTTAATAAGGTAGCCCGACTAGGCCCACAAATGGAATTAGTTACTACGTTATTGTACAAAATGGCACCTGCCTTTGCAATACGGTCGATGTTAGGCGTTTTGGCGATTTTACTTCCATAGGCGCTAATGGCCTGAGTAGTATGGTCATCAGAAAATATAAAAATGATGTTGGGCTTCTGGCTAAATGAAACAAATGTGCTAAAGGACAAAAATAAAGTGAGTAAATTTTTCATAGCATTTAGGTTAATTTATACGCCTTAGCGTCACTAATTTAATATCAAGTTCATTTGGCTTGAACAAATTTTGGCTCATTAATGTAAGCTTACCGTTTCCTGGTTTCAAATGAATAGTTCCTAAATTCAAAGATATAAAATCTTTGATAAAGGATTCATGCCGATTCAATTCTCTCCAGAACCAAATTATTTTTTCTGATACACCTTCACATAATCCACCGAAAAAACATCCGGAAAAATAGTTTTACTTATGTCGGCCAAGACGCTTGGAATCTCCATACTTAAAATCAGGTATTCGGGAATTTGAGAAACCCCAGCGAAAACTTCATAAAACTTAAGTCCATCGATGTAAAAAGAATAGGTTTCTGGAGTCCATAATAATCCAAATGTGTGAAAACCTGAACTAACTCCCTTGAGATAACTTTGCATCCCCCGGGTGGTTTGTTGGCCCGCCCCATATGGTCCCCAATGCACATTGTGAGACACAATATCAGTCCCTAATTTTTTAAAAAACTCCATGATATCCACCTCAGCTCCATATATTTTTGGGTCAGTTCCACCGGCCAACTGGGGAGATTGTAACCAAAAAGCGCCCCAAACGCCAGGAGAATTTTGAAGCTTTGCTTTACATTCAAAGTAGCCATATTGCGGCATAAATTTTCCTTGTGTCCCAACCGCACTAATCAGAATTGAATCATTTCTTTTTAAGGCATATAAATTCAAAAGCCCATCTTTGACTTGGATCGCTTCCGTCGACACATAACCTAAGGCACGCTTGCCTAAACCGCGGGGGTTCCACTTTAAGGTGTCCAATTGGCTTCCATTAAATTCATCTTCCCAAACCAATGAATAACCCAGATTAACTGGATTGAATTTATCCATCGAGATAGGTCCCTGAGCAGGTCTTTGACCCAAAATCACTTGTTGGGCTAGGCCATACAAAATGAAAGCGAAAATGAAATTCCATTTATTTCCCTGCATATTTTAATGAATTAGTAACCAAAGTTTTATTAATATCTACCAATATAATAGCTATTTTTGTCAAGTGAAAACTTACCTATTTACTTCCATCATACTCTTGCATTTATTTAACCTCAATGGCCAGTCCATTTCAGGAACTGTCCAGGATGAAAAATCGGGCAAAGCAATTCAATTTGCAAATGTAAGTCTTTGGAAAAATGATTCCACCGTTTTCCAAGGCACCTTAAGCGACACGCTGGGGAAATTTAGCTTTAAAAAAATACCGGGAAATATTGCTTATCTCTATGTTCAAGCGCTAAATTATCGTTCAGTTAAAGAAACCATAATCGCTTCAAGCACTTTATTTAACATTCGTTTAAAACCTGAAAATACACTTTTGAATGAGGTATTTGTCCAAGGAGAACGAGCTTCTAATACCACACAAATAGACAAACAGGTTTTTAATGCACGTCAATTTCAGAATGCGGCCAATGGAACTGGCCTTGAATTGATTCAGCGATTACCCTCTGTCACGGTTAATATTGAAGGAAATATCTCTTTGAGAGGTAGTTCGGGATTTGTTTTATTAGTCGATGGCAAACCCTCAAGTCGAACTCCGGCTGATATTTTAGCACAAATTCCGGCCAACTTAATTGAGAGTATTGAAGTATTAACCACCCCCTCCGCTAAATATGATGCTGATGGAAAGGCTGGAATGATTAATATCGTCACTAAAAAAGACAGTAGAATAGGAACTTCCTGGTCAGGAAATTTGATGAATGGAGGTACAAATCCTCTTCGATGGGGTGGTGATTTGATGTGGACCTACGCAGAAAAAAAATGGAATATTTTTGCGGCGGCTGATTATCGGCGATTTGATATTGAGGGATTTCGCGTAGGAGAAATAAGAACTATCTTCAAAGACACGTTAACTTATATGCCCTCAAAAGGAATAAGAGACTACAAGGATTTTCAATATTCATTACGAACAGGAGGAAGCTTTTACCCCAAATCCACCGATTTAATCAATTGGTCTGCCTACATAGGCGAAAAACAAACAGATCGAATGGCTAATTTACATTACCAAGATTTTATTCAGACAGGAAGTTCGCCGTCACTATTTTCAAATCAATTTAAATCCCCCTTAAAAGAATTTTACAATCAAAACTTATTTGTTCGTTCCGGGAAATTTCAAACATTCACTGCTGACTATACACACACATATACAAACAAAAGTAAATTAACGACTTTGGCTCTGTATGAATATTCAGAATTAGGAGGGCCGTTAAATAATTTCGATACCTATGAAGGGACAAACAAATTGTTGCTTTGGGAACGGTCTACCGAAACGAGTCCACTGACAGCCTTAAGATTTCAAATTGACTATTCTCTACCATTATCAAACAATAGAAAATTAGAAATTGGCTATCATATCCGTCAAATTCAGCATGATGGAAACTTTTTATTTGAGCGATTAAATCCGGCAAACCAGCAATGGAATTCGGATCCTAATTTCAGTGATCAAATGAATTTAACACAAAAAATTCACGCTCCTTATATCCAATGGGGTGGAGTGAAAAATTTGTTCACCTACGGCTTTGGACTTCGATCCGAAATGTTAAGTCGCCAACTTACCCACCTTGCGGAGCCTAACAAAATCTATGCTTTAGACCAAATTTATCTTTTTCCATCGTTCCAAGGACAATGGAAATTATCAGAATCCCATTCGCTTCGCCTGGCCTATAGCCGTAGAATTGACAGGCCCACCACTAAATTAATGTCCCCTTTTAAAAACCACCGACATGCAGAGACCATTGAAAACGGAGATCCTAATTTGTTACCTGAAATAGCGGATGTATTTGAAACGGGATTAAGTAAGTCATATACTAACATATCTTTCACAGCGACAGCCTATGTGAATATCCTAAAAGATAAAGTTTTTAGAGTCAACGAAATTTACTCCAGAACAATTTTAGGAAGGACCTATACAAACGCTGGTAATTCCCAATCCACCGGAATGGAGTTTACAACCGAAATCAAGGCGACAAAAAATTGGAAAATTTACCTATCTGGAAATTTATATCAGTTTGATGTACAGGGAAAATTCAATGGGATTGAGACCACTCAAAATAGTTTTAATTATAATTTCAATGGAAATACGGTCATCGATATTTTACCAAGACTTCGGTTTGCATGGGATTTTAACTACCTATCGAGATCAGTAACTACACAAGGAATTGACTCTGAATTGTTGCTGTCCAATGCCAGTTTAAAGTATACGCTTTGGCAAAACAAAGGCAGTTTGACCTTCCAAGCACAAAATATTTTCAACACCAACATCCAAACGATACAAACTCAAACCCGAGATTTTCATAGTAGCACAGACTATCGAAAATGGGATCGCGTCTTTCAGCAAAGCCTTGGATTTAGAATTAATGACCGTGGCCAAAAAGTAAAATCAACCAAAACAGATTACGGCGAAAAAGATTTTTAATCGTTAAGGCAACTCAGCCAAGCGGATGTTGCGGTATTGAATTGACATGGTATTTCCAGGATGCAATTGAAGTCCCACAGGTCCTGAAGCTGGAATTGTTTCAGAAGTATACGTCATCACCTCCACGCCATTTAACCAAACGGTATAGGTTTTACCCTCCATTTTAATTTTCATCGTGTTCCAATCCGTTGGCTTGATTAACGCCAAAGCGCCCTTCGCTTCGACTGGATATCTAAGTTTTGGAATATAAGGTGAACCCGTTAAGTCTCGCTTTAATGAACCCGATATGCCTATTTGTATTTGGTCATTTTCTGAACGCAACCAAACACCCGAGTCAACCACCCCATCCCCTAAGAGATAATCTGCTTGAAAAATGAAATTGGTATACGTCTTCTCCGTCCACAAATTACTTCCCTTTCTAGCCGCGTTGTTGCGAACGTAGAGGATGCCTTTTTCGGCACGCCAACAAGTTAGATCTTCTGGTAATTTCCAACCATCCAGGTTTTTACCTGTAAAAATCTTTTTTAATTTGGGTTCTTTGGCCAGAGATGTTTGTTGGAAACTCAAAAACAGAATGGCAACAATGAGTACATTTTTCATAGCAATGATAGGTTTAATTTAGGTTTTAAAGATCGCTCAAAAGAGATATATTTTTTGAAATTAACCAATAAAAATGGATAATGCATGCTTAATTTTTGATTCTTTCTTCGTGCAACTTCTTTCCCATTACGTCATAATGAGTCATGTATAAAATGGGTTTTTGCTGTTCATAAACCATTTTAATACCAAGAAAACCACCTGCTACACGAAGGAACTGATGCTCAGGTCTTTTCTCATTTGGTGGCCAACCCTGCGCATGAAAGTCACTTACCGGCCCTGAACCAAACTCCATTAATCCCGTCGTCGCATCCTTAGAAACATATTGCCAATGCCGATCCCCATTAACAACGATGGCCTTTTGGTCAGTCAACAAGCTCCTCGCCCAATCCCCTTCTGATTTAAAAGCAAGATTTGAATGGTTGTCAGCCTTAGCTCCCCGGTCGGGGCCAACAATCGGTGTAGGAGAAAAAATGATTTTATAAGTCGCGTCTGAGTTTTGCAGCGTATTAATGAGCCAATTTTTTTGCTCATTTCCCCAAATAGTTTTTGCTGCCCCATCTGGCATATCGTTATTGCTTCGATATTCCCGCCCCTCTAAAAACCATAACTGAACATCTTTCCCCCAGCGCAAAGTCCGATAGGGCTTATCCGCTAATGGTACATTTTCATGCCAAATTTTTAAGCCATCCGAAATGGTCAGTTGGCCAAAATTAGTCGACCCTGGATGCACATCATCGGCCAATAAATCATGGTCGTCCTTCAGCATAAACACAGGCGTAAACTGAAAAAATGATTTTAAGGAAGGCCAAGCATCCATCGCATGCCATTTATGCCGCGCTTTTTCAGGCGTATTCGCCATAGGTCCCGGCTTATCATAATATACATAATCCCCTGTTTGGACAAAAAGATCCGGTTTCAAAAGAGCCATACTGTTATAGGTATGGAATCCTTTTAATGAATCATCATGGCTCCAAAAATACTGACAGGTAGAGGTTGTCAGGTTCAATTCCTTTTTATCGTACATACCTGGAGCCGTCGTGAAATTCCCTTTTACTTGCTGAACCAACCCTTTTTCAGTCGACTTCCCCTCCAGCCTAACTTCATAACGGGTATTAGGTTTCAACTCCTTAAAGGAATAGAAAACAGTAAAATCCCTCTCTTGACTGGCTGCCAACCAGCCACTTGAAATTTCTGAGGGGCCTGATTTTAGGATAATTCGAACCCAACCTGAAGTTCCAAGAACCCCGCCGTCCATTTTGGCAATGGGCATGTTTTCGTCAAAATTAATGGGATGTCTAAAAACCTGATTAAGCCGTTGATGAACAACGGGATTGGGGTTTTCCTTTTCACACAATCGAGTCCAAACGGTCGCATGATCAGAACTTAGCTCGCTGACTTTAAAGCCCGTCGTGAAATACACTTGCTGAGCAGCCATTTTGACATAAAAAGCCAAAAACAATACAGTGAAAAATAAAAATCGTTTAAAAAATACCTTCATGAAAATCCGATTAAATAATTAAATTAAAGAAAATTACTCAAAAGTAAAAGTATATACTTTTAATGTATACTTTTGTAAAAAAATGAGATGAAAATACTGTCCTTAAAACTTGACGATCCTATTTATGCAGAGGCAGAAGAAATCACTCTTCATTTAAAAATAGCTAGAAATAGATACATTAATGAAGCGGTGAATTTATATAATATCTATCAGAAGAGGCGCATATTAAAAAATCAACTAAGTCAAGAGTCAAACCTGGTTAGCGAGAATTCTTTGGAAATATTGAAAGAGTTTGAGTTATTTAGAGATGAAGATTAATCAATACGAAATTTGGCTGGCCAATTTAAGTCCTAGTCGGGGAACCGAACCTGGTAAAACAAGGCCAGTGGTTGTCGTTCAAACAAATTTGATGAATGTCGTACATCCCTCTACGTTAATTTGCCCCATTACTTCACAAATCAATTTGGGTGCCACTATTTTAAGAGTGCATTTGAACCAAGGAATATTAGATCAATTAAGTGATATTCTCGTAGACCAAATCCGGGCGATTGACAACAATAGAATGATGAAGAAAATTGGCTCGCTGTCTAAAACCCAAATTTCACAGTTGAAAGCCAATCTGAAAATCGTATTGGATATAGGGTAAAAAATCAATCTTCTCGACTCCAAAATACTCTGGATCGAGAAGATTGAAAACTCAATACTCTTATTTCACAAACTTTTGCAGCCAATTATTTTGTTCCCACAGCATGTGCAATAAATTTTCTTTGCCTCGGTAACTATGCGCTTCATAGGGTAAAAAAACGAAACGCGTAGTTCCTCCATTGCCCTTAATGGCAGCATATAAACGCTCACTGTTGATCGGATATGTACCCGTATTATCATCCGCTTCCCCATGAATTAATAAAATGGGCTCCTTGATTTTATCGGCATAACTGAACGGACTCATTTCAAAATACAATTTAGGTGCTTGCCAATACGTACGGTCTTCATTTTGAAAACCAAAGGGGGTCAAACTTCGATTATAAGCTCCGCTTCGAGCAATACCCGCTTTGAACAAGTCAGTATGCGCCAATAAATTAGCCGTCATAAATGCTCCATAACTATGGCCACCAACCGCCATGCGCTTGCGGTCACCGACTCCCAATTCCGACAAATAATTAATCGCTGCCTCCGCATTCAACTTTAATTGCTCGACAAAATTATCGTTGGGTTTTTTGTCACCCCCAGTGGCCACGATAGGCATTTCGGCATTATCTAAAATGGCAAAACCCTGAGTGACGTAATAGATGGGGGAAGCCCAACTTAATGTTGTAAAACGATCTTTACTTCCTCTAATTTGCGCCGCATCAGCAGCCGAATTAAATTCACGCGGATAAGCCCAAATCAATACGGGCAATGGACCATCTTTTTCTTTATTATAGCCTTTGGGTAAATACAAATCACCTGTTAAATCGACGCCATCCGCGCGCTTATATTTTATTTTTTCTTTTGAAATACCGGCCAAACCTGGATATGGGTTAACAAAATTGGTAATTAATTGGTCCGCTTGCTTGGTGATCAAATGCTTAATGTAATAATTAGGAACTTCTTTTTGTGATTCTTTCCGCGTTAAAATAATTAATTTATCTGCATCAATCACGTCTTCCACTTGCTCAAAACTTCCTTCTGAGGAGCGCCAAATGATTTCATTTTTTTTCGAAGCCAAATCAAACTTTGACAAAAAAGGCAAATCCCCTTTGGCCGATGAACCCACTGGATTATTCATGAGTATTTTGCTTCCATTATCCGTTGTCTGAATAACCGATCGGCCAAAATTATTCTTCCGATAGACAGGCATTCCTGGACTATTATATGCATCTGTGAAGTTCCGTTCGTACAAAAGCTCAACACTTTTAGTTGCTGAATTGTATCGACTCACTCGGGAACTTTGTTTTACACGAGATACTTCAGTGATGAGTGCTAAATTCGCATCGCCCCATGTCGTTCCTGCAAATCTTGACTTCGTCTTAAACAACTCTTTAGCCTCGCCAGTAAACGGAGCAGAAAGACTATAAACCGCATCATGAAACTCAACCGATTTCTTGATCAAACCACTGTCTAATGGCATAGCCCAAACAACGGTGGAAGCTTCATCATCCCTCCATTCAAAGTCCCTAGGAACATTTTGTGTATTATCATATCCAGAAGGAACATTTTCAGTTGATGGAAGATCGGCTAATACTTTGACCATTTTTCCTGATAGGTCCATGATGCCAACGGTCGTCGGAAATCCATACGCAGTCACCACATAGGAGAAAGGTTTTTTCATCGTCCGAGTAAGGACATAATTTTTATCGGGAGATAAAGAAAGGCCACTGAACATGTCTGACTTGCCTAATCCTTTTTCCTGCCCATTTTTAGATAAAATGAGTTGGGCCTGCGCATAATACTCAAACAACTGCTCATCAAAAGGCGATTTAATTAAGTCTTGATAAGTAGGTCTTGGTGCTGCTTTTCCAATGTTTTGTTGGATCGTGGGTCCCTTAGGAGTAATCGGTTTTTTAGGTGCGCCGCTCGCTGCATGGATAATGGATTTATAAATTATCGTTTGGTCATCCACCCATAAATACGCATTCCCCATGATATTATTCAAAGGTTTTTGATTGATTTTGGAAGCTTTCTTAGTAGATAATTCGATCACATATAAATCAACACGATCGGACTCAGTTTGAAGAAAGGCTATTTTTTTCTCTGAGGGGCTCCATGAAATACTAGATATCAACGGATTTTTAGGTAGTCCTGTTATAGAAAAACTTTGATTCGTTTTTAAATTTTTCAAGGAAAGACTATTGATAAATAGTTGGCGACTCTGAGAAAAATTATTGGGATTTAAGCGCAATCCCGCGATTCGATTTTCCGGTTGGCCTAACTCTTCCACCGTCGGATAGGAATTCCTCTCGCTCAATAGCATCCATTCCGCTTTACTGTCAATTCTGATGCTGGGAGTGGGTTTTGCCAATAGTAAATCGGCGATTGCTTGAGGAGGTTTCTGATATTCGATGGCATCTTGAGCAGTGGCCACTGACAAAACAAATAGGAATAATGAAATTATGCGTAATGATGTTTTCATTTGGATTGATTTAAGGATGCTTCAATATAAAAAAGGTGGCTAATAAATTAGCCACCTTTCCTATTAAAATTAACAGCTTACAATGGATTTTGAACAATGGCCGTATTGGAATTGATCTCACGACGAGGAATTAGGAATTCCCATCGAACATCACCCGGTGCCACGTCATACAATAAAACGACAGATGCAATATGATTAGCTCCATTCCGATTTAAAGGTGCATTCATACGCTTCAAATCTAAGAATCTGTGGCCCTCACCCCACAATTCAATCCGGCGATGAAGTAAAATTTCACCTAATAATGCAGTACCCGTTTTAGTCGATGTTACATAATTAGCATCTCTAGTCCTAATAAGTGTATTTAGTACACTGGCCGCACCTGCATTATCGCCTAAACGAACTTTTGCCTCTGCTTCGATTAAATACATTTCAGCTGCGCGCATGTAAGGCACATCCCCCATAGCAGACGTAGATGGAACGCCAGGTAAACGGAATTTTTGATTAATAAATGGTACACGCACTCCACCTGGAGGAACAATCGAATTAGCTGCCGTTGGAGTTCTTACCCACATATTGGCACGAACGTCCGTTGGCGAAATTTGATTATACAACAAACTATTGATCGCCTTTGGATACGTACGAATAACCGTTGAGTTATAGTTACAAGAAATATACGAATGGTACCCACCAAAATACTCTGTTTGGTCCTCTAAGTGATCAAAACCCCACATCCATTCTGGATTTGCAATATCTTGAAATCCATCTCCGTACTGAGCAGCGGTCATAGGCATATAACCTGTACGCGCCTCAGCCGCATATTTAGCTGCATTAGCCCAGTTTTGCTGAACCAAAGCCACGCGAGCTTGCAAACCTTTCACAACATTTAGATTAATGTGTGATTTATTTACCCGAGAAGAGGTCAATAAAGCAGCAGCCGCATCCAAATCCTTGTTGATTTGTGTGTAAACCTCTTCAACCGTATTTCTAGCTTTTCCTTCGGTCGTCGGTTCTAAAACTAAAGGCAAGCCTAATTGTGTATTCGGTTTTGCGGCGGCATCATAGCGCTTGCCATACAACTGAACTAAGTTGAAATAACTAAAAGCACGCAAGGCCAAAGCCTCTCCTTTCAAAGTATTTTTCTCTGATTGAGGACCAACGGCCTTATCGATATTGGCTATTCCAATGTTGGCATTACCAATAAACCGATAATACATTTCATAAGGAAATTGAGATAATACATTGACATCAGAGCGGTGTGCGGTCCAACGAGTTTCTCCCACATGCCAAGAAGAAGCTGTGGTACCAAGAACCATATCTTCCCCTAAATGATCTAAAATAATCATCATCGCTGGATGTCCAGAATGACCTTGTGAACTTAAGTAACGTACCACAAATGAGCGATAGATACCATTAATCGCCGCAGAAGCATTTTTTGTAGTTGAATATGCAGCACCCGCATCGATACTTGCCGTAGGGCTAGCATCCAAATAATCCGTCTCGCATGAAAAAGAGATCATGCTGAAAACAAACGCTAAAAGAATTAAAATTTTATTTTTCATGATTCCGAAATTTATAAAGAGAATGAAAGACCTATAACCAATGATTTAGCTGGGGAATAGACATTACTAGTTGTTCCACCAAAGTTTTGCTGAACATTCATTCCACTTCTTTTAGAAAGCATAATGAAATTTTCACCACTTAAATACACTTGGGCATTATCCATTTTTAATTTGCGAGACATAGTTTTAGGCAAATTGTATGATAAGGTTACTGAACGAACGTTCATATAACTTCCATCAATCAACCAACGATCTGAAGCGGCATCAAAATCAGCCGTCCGACCATTATCCATTCTAGGCACATTAGTTTTATCTCCTGGATTAACCCAACGATTCAAGATGTCCACATGCTTTGCATTGTGATATCCAGCTCCCATTAAACCTGCATAAGCTCCATCGTAAATTTTACCACCTAATTGGTATACCATTAAAGCCGACAAAGTAAACCCTTTGTAACGGATCGAATTAGTAACTGATCCAGTTAAATCAGGAATAGATGTTCCATTATACCAAAAACGTGCATTTGCAATGTTGTTCGTCAAAGTGTCCCCCGTAGGAGTAATTCTTGAATTAGAAGCTACAAATGAAATTGCGCGATACTCTGCTACGCCATTTTCAGGATTTACTCCTTTGTACTCACGCAACCAATAATCATACAAAGAACTTCCTTCTCTTAACTTCTTTGTTCCATCGATGATCTCCTTACTTTGAGCTGGCATCTTTGTGATTTTATTTTCCAATTTGGTTGCATTTAAGTCAATGTTCCAAACGAAGTCTTTCGTTCTTAGTACATCACCACTTAACTGAATTTCAAATCCTCGGTTATACATGGAACCAATATTTCTTGTTTCCGTTTGTATACCAACCGATAATGGCAAAGGAACCGCAAAAATCAAATTGGTCGATTGGCGATCAAAATATTCAATCGAACCATTGATGCGGTTTTTGAATAATCCAAATTCCAAGGCCACATCAAAAGAAGTATTTGTTTCCCATTCTAACGTTCTACTACCTAAACTTGATTGTAAAATACCTGGCTCTGTCGCGTTATTCCAACCTAATGCATATAAGGGTTGCCATGCATAATTGCTAATACCACCATCATTACCCGTTTGACCATATGAACCTCGTAATTTCATGTTATCGATAAAGGTCAACTCCTTCATGAAAGCTTCTTGGTCTAAACGCCACGCGGCTGATGCTGAGTAAAAAGTACCCCAGCGCTTATCCTGATAGAATTTAGAGGATCCATCTCGACGCGCTGAAAACGATACAAAATATTTTGAATCATAGTCATAATTCACACGAGAGAAAAATCCTTCCACTCGGCGTAAATCATACTGAGAAGTTAAATTCGTGGTGGTCGTAAAATTGATCAACTCATAATTTCCATCTAATATTTGTTGGCTTCTAGAACCATCCAAACTATTGCTCACCAAATTATAGTTCTCATGTCCCACTAAAGCATCCACATTGTGCTTACCAAATGAATGGCTATAGTTCAATAATTGGGATAAGTTGTAATTGGTAATGTTTTCAAAAAGATTAGATGCGCGACCTGCTGGTGCTCCATCCCCGATTTCTGGATTTCCAAAAACAACAGAGTTCGCATTCGTGATATCTAAACCAATCGTATTTGTGAATTTGAAATCCTTCAAGAAAGTGATTTCAGCAAAACTACGACCGCCAAAAAGATTTCTTCTGAAGAAGTTCTCATTCAATTCTGTTTCAGCCACTACGTGACGACCCCCATATTGTGGTCGATTAGACAATCCTAAAGCATTTAAATTACCATAGTCATATCTTGTTTTTCCATTTTCCAACTTCAAAAAACTACCAGGCGATTTAGGATCGTAAGCATAGACCGGATAAATAGGTGCCATACCCCGAGTAAAGAAGAAAGGATTGACAAATGAAGATCCGCCATCAGCCGTTGACTGATTTGAAGTGGTCATCGTAGTCGTCATATTTGCTCCTACTTTCAACCAAGAATTCATTTGATTATTTACATTTAAACGAGCAGTAAAACGATCATAGTCGGACTTGTTCTGATATCCCTTATCGTTCAAATAAGAAACTGAGAAGAAATAATCAGACTTACCATTAGATCCAGAGAAATTGGCACTCACCTCGTCACGAACTCCTTGGCGCATAATGGCCTTCTCCCAATTCAAATCATCTGCACTATAAATTAATTTGGCCGCTGGATTTAGTTTTCCATCAGTTCCCACTAACGAAGCGAACGGTACATCATATACGTTATAGCCGGTACCAACAATCGCTCCCAAACCAGCAGATGCTGTTGCGTTCGCTGTTGCTAGCGCAACAGGGTTTGCCGCACGATAGGCTAAGTTATTTCGGTTTGATTCCCACATTAATGGGTAATAATTTGCTGGTCCTACACGGTCGTACTCAGGAAGAGCACGTGTATTAAAACCTTTGGTGTATTTAACATTGATTGAGTTCTTTCCCTTAGTCCCTTTTTTAGTGGTCACCATCACAACTCCGTTGGCAGCACGAGCACCATAAAGAGCTGTAGAAGCTGCATCCTTCAAAACCGTGATGGTCTCAATATCATCATTATTTAAATTAGCGATACTCGCAGAAAACGGTACTCCATCCACTACATACAAAGGTGCATTGGATGAAGAAATAGAACCAAAACCACGTATACGCACGTCAGGCGAAGAACCCGGTTGGCCCGATGTCGAGGTAGTCGAAACTCCTGGCGCAATACCTTCTAAAGCCTGACCTATATTGGTAATAGGCCTAACTGCTAATTTCTCCGCGCCAATTTTAGCCGAAGAACCTGTAAAAGAAGACTTTTTAGCTGTTCCAAAGGTAGTGATTACCACCTCATCTAAGGTTTCATTGGCCGTCAACAATTGAACATTGATCACCGACTTACTACCTACTAAAATCTCTTGATTTACATACCCTACATAGGTAAAAATTAATGAGCTTGTAGGCCCTGCATTAATTTTAAACGAACCATTCGCATCAGAATTTGTACCTCGACTTGTACCTTTGATGGAAATAGTTACGCCAACTAACGCCTCTCCGGCATCATTGGTTACTTTTCCAGTAACCTGTCTTTCCTGAGCGTACAATGGACTCAATGCCGCAATCCAAAGAATAATCAATAACCGTAATTTTTTCTTCATAAATTGAATTTTGATTGTTAATGAAAGAATTTTGAACGCAAATATAAAGGACTTTATTCTATAATAGTAACACTATTATAAAAATCCCTTTACATTTAGTTAACATAAATGTCAAATACGACCTCGCTAAAAACAAAAAGGTTTTAAAATTTCAAAACGGCATGTTTAATTTTTTCACGTTTCCAAGTGTATGAGATGTGAATGCGGCCATCGCGCGTTTGAATAATGGCTGGATATGAGAATTCTTTTAAGGGCGTGTTTTCTAATTCGCCCACCTTAGTCCAACGCTGCCCGTCTTTTGACGTGGAAACCGCTAAAATCTCACGCTCCCCTTCGGTTTCTTTTGGCCTATTTCCGAGAGGATTATGCACTAAAACATGTAATCCACTTTTTAACGTTATAGCGTCACTACCTGAGTTAGGATTTTTTAAATTCGTCTTTTGCAAAGGAGTCCAAGTATTTCCTTGGTCAGACGAATAGCCCTCCATAATAAAACCCGTATTGCTTCTACACAGTAATTTCATGCGGCCATCCCGTAGAAAAATCACACTGGGCTGAATGGCTGAAAACGTTTTGCCATCATTTAAAGCTTTCGTTTTTTTCCAAGTCCTACCACCATCTTTCGTCATTTCAAAATGCAATTTATTTCCAGAATCCTCCGAACTACTTGGACATAAAAGAGTACCATCAGCTAATAAAAGAGGTTTATTTTTCACCGGCCCCAGGATTCCATTGGGTAATTTCTCGGCCGCAGACCATGTTAGCCCTGCGTCTTTTGAACGCTTCAACATCCCCCACCATTGGGATGGTTTGGGACCCACTTTATAAAATAATATCAATTCGCCTTGAGGCATTTGGAATAGGACTGGGTTCCAACAAGGATACTGGACTTTTTTATTTTGAACCCCATCCGCCACTTGGACTGGGGGAATCCAGCGACCTTGAATATTTCTACTTAACCAAATACCCACATCTTTATTGCCTTCATCACTGCCTGCAAAAAACGCAGAAACTAATCCTTTTGGCGTTTCCACAATCGTAGAGGCATGGCTTGAGGCAAATGGTGCCTTGGTAAAAATGAACTCGGACGGTAGTAATTTTTGAGCACAAACACTCAAACTAAAAATCAAGCAAAATCCTAATGTAAATACCTTCATCAGATGCATAAAATTTATGATTTAAAAATACGATCCATTAAAATCCACTTCTCTCCATTTTTTGCCCACGGCAAGGGCTTTTGGAATTTCCACATCAACTCTTCCCATGCGGCAATTTTAGGATTAGTCGCATCAAAGACCGCTTTCTTTTCAAAAGTAAACTCGTCTACCGTTTCCAAAATCATGAACATCCGATTGCCAGTTCTAAATATTTCGATATTTAAAACGCCCGCATCGATATCATGTTGGGTTACCTCAGGCCAAGCATTGCCTTTGGCATGATAGTGCTCATATTCTTTAATTAATTCGGGATCATCTACGAGATCTAAAGCTAAACAAAATCGTTGCATACATTATTGATTAAAATACTGATTAAATGACTGTATCGTTTGGGTCGCCGCCGCCTCTGGATTAGGCCAAGCAAATGCCTCCGCAGAAACAAAACCCGGGTAATTTATTTCTTTTAATACCTTCGCCACCTCCCTAAAATCCGAATGCCCATTTCCCACCGGACGCCTATTGCTATCCGCAAAATGTACGTGAATAACAAAATCACCCGATGCCTTAATGCTCGCAGCCATATCCGCCTCCTCAATATTCATGTGAAATAAATCGGCCAATAATCCCACATGCTCTATTTGACGAGCCTTTAAAAACTGAACTCCATCGCCAAGTGTATTAATTAAATTAGTTTCATACCTATTTAAAGGCTCATAAATTAATTTGAC